>Ga0208644_1002256_pt1 | contig 15497 bp, 11 predicted proteins | sample VirMetDEL_Nov_18_FD_184517 | JGI IMG/M metagenome (GOLD analysis project Ga0208644, IMG submission 184517) | Aqueous microbial communities from the Delaware River and Bay under freshwater to marine salinity gradient to study organic matter... | ecosystem: Environmental > Aquatic > Marine >... | reverse complement strand
GGTCAAACACAAACTCACCGTGCTTCTCAGAAAAGGTTCCAAAATTAGCTACCATATTGTCTACTATGAGAGGAAGTTTATTCTTAGAGGGGCCAAACATTTTTCCCGTTTTTGTCGGCATTAAAGCTCCAATAGTAGCCTCTGCAAAATCATCAAAAATTGCAACGGGATTTTCGCTGTAAACGTTTTTGAACTTCATACCAAAGCCTAGTTCATTCACACGTCTGACTTTAGTTTTTTCGTATTTGTCTAACAGTAATTTAGGTGACTGCGGCAGTCCTACTTCCATTTCATAGGATTTCCGTGCGTCTGTTATCGCAGTAAAGTATTCTGTTGATGCTTGACTCTCTACAACAGAGTCTAATTTGTCAATAAACTTGCCGTACTCAGCAGCCTTTTCAAACTCACTAGAAGAGTAAAAGGTAGATTTTGCCCGACTAAAAGCCCGCCTTACAAGCTCTAAGTCATAAGGGTCAGCAGCCATGAACGGATTAAAGTCAGGGTTTAGAAGCTGTCCGTCAGGGCCTTTTGCAGACATCATTTCTACAGCTATGTCTAAGTTTCCCATTTTTCTGAAGCGGTTTTTTTCTGCTCCTGTTTCCGCTGCGTCTATTAGTTTATTACGCAGTTCATTCATGTTCTTTTTACTAATCGATGTTTCTACCATAGATTCCATAGCTCTTCGAACACTAGAACCTTCTGAACCCGTATAAAGAAGAGAGGATTCACTAAAGAACCGCTTAACTCCGTCTACACCCTGCGACGCTATGATATCATCGACCAGCGGTTTCAAACTAATAGGGCCACTCTTTTGAGCAAGTTCTCGTGGAAGCGTGTAAATCTGTTCGCCCACCATTTTGAGTCTGTTCTTTTTAGAAAGAACCAAGGCTGATGTCGCTTCATTGAGAGCATCTACGTGTCCGGGTTTATCTCGCAGTAGTCGCGCTCTTTTTAGGCTATCGTCAACTGACTCTCCTAGTTGCTTATTGGCTTTTTGTAAGAAGTCAATGGGGTTGTACACTACCCCTGCAAGTTTACTAACAGCCCGTCTATGAGCCTCTAAAGCGTTTAGCATGTCTTCATCGAGGTTTTCTCGTGGTCCAAATTTGATGACGTACTTTTCCAAATTGTCTAGATTATTGAGCCTGTCTTGGTTTGTTTTGCGAACCCGTTCTTGCAATCTAGTTAAACCACTTTCGACTTTACCAATGTAGTCCTTTACAATTTTTTGTGATGCTATATCATCTATGTCAAGAACCATGTTTTTCATTTCAGCCAAGGATTCTCCAGCGACAAGAAAGCTCTTCTCCATGTCTGTAAAGTCAGCTTCCATGTCCTGTAAGTCAAACTTGCTAAGAGTATCGAGGTCTATTTTGCCTCTGTTGAGTTCGCCCGCTGCGGCAAGAGATACGATTCCGAATGTGTTTCCATAAGATTTTAAGAGAAGCTCGTTAAACCTGTCTCTGTTTTCTGGTCGCACTCTATTTAGTACTCTTGCGTGAAGGTCAGCAGTTTCGTCCATATGGCGAAGGCTTTGAGCGCGGGTTTTTGGGTCTAAGTTTTGATGAAGCTTAATTATATTTCTAATGTTCTCTTGCTGTTGTGCATCCAAAGCTGTTCCCATAGCATTTTCTATGTTCTTTAGAGTTCCCTCTACAAGTATAGGGCCAGCAAGTGGTATATTTCCTGCAATTTCTTTTCCCATCTCCCATATGGTAGGAACTCCATATTTTATGGCCCCACCCCCAGCAGACAAGACCTTCTTACCAAGGCCCTTGGCCCCATAACCAAGTCTATATCCCCCAAAGGACATGAGCATATTTGAGATAGCCGCACTTGTTTCTGGGTCATCACTGAACAAGTTAAGCTCTCTGCCCAAAGCAGTTCCGGCACCTATTATAATTGCAGATTCACCCACGTCTTTTACATAGGGTATAGTTTTTCCTGTAAAACGTGCGCCTCTAACGGTGTTCACTAACTGGGTCTTTTCTGCAGACAGTTCGCGGCGCATGTCATCCGTCGTCTTGGGCGACTTTAGCTCAATGTCAATTTCACGTACTCTGTCGTTCGCATACTTGATTTCAGAATCGACACGATATTGGGCAACACCAAGTTTAAAGTAACTGTCTGCTTTTTCTTTAGCCCCGTTTCTATTTACGATATCTAATATTTCTTCAGGGTCATTTACGTCCTTTAACATAGGGCCATACTTAGGAGAGTTCTTGTAGGACATTATTTTAGAGACTCTTGCGGTTCCCCTAGCCATGCCTATAGGCCCTGTAGCAGCCGCCCAAATTCCCTCTTCACTAACGTCTACACCAAACTTTTCCCACGTAGACAGGGTATTGTAGGTAGAGTCTATCATAACCTGTACGTTTTCAGGCTTTACAAACTGCTTTTTAATCCGCTGTCCGTCTTCGTCTAGAGCAAACTCCCCTGCAGATGTTCGCTCAAAGGCAAGATTTTCGTACTCGTCACCTTCGTATTTTTCAGCCAAAGCCGTGTGAATACTTGCGTTAAAACTATCGGCAGCATCTAAGGCGGGTAACTTTTCAGTTAGAGTGTTTTTCCATCCCGAATAAAAGTCTTCCCACTCTTGTTTCTTTATGTCGTACTCTGACATAAATTCAGCACCGCCGGGAAGGTCCCCAGTTTTAATAGAAGCTGATACTGCGGAAGGCAGAGTCAAGAAAGCAAAGTCAGGCAAGGCCGTACCCAAAAACCGGCCTGCTTGTTTGAACCGTTCTAAAGTTTCTTTTCCAACACCTCTATACTGTAAAATATCATTGGCAAGCAAATCTGCAACTTCAGGAGCCATACCCATGCTATCAAAAGTTTTCACCAACTCTTGCTGTGCTTTTTGAACCCGCTGGGCTTTTGGAAGAAGTTCAATGTATCGGTCTTCTCCCACGGCTTGTTTAAAAGCGGGTTCGTCGAATGTACCAGATGCTGTCGTGAAAGCCGTGACAACATCTGCATTCGGTGCGGTAGGCATGTTAGATTCATATTTACCAATGAGGTCTGCCCTCAGACGAATATCCGTCTGTGCCTGTTTAAGTAGGGCGGCATCTACAGGAGTTTTGCCCAGAAACCCAACACCATCCTTATCCATAATTTCCTGCGCCCACGCATCAAAAGTTACAGGTTCTGTAGCCTGAAATTCACGACGAGCAGCGATATCAGCAGCACGTAATCTTTCTGCCTCTGTTTTACCAGAAGCGTCGGGAATCCCTGCCTTTGTTCGTTCTTCCAACGTTTTAGAAGCCTTTGCGGAAGCAGAAGACTGTGCATCCTCTGATACAATTACGGGGTCAGTCTCTGCTTCTTCAGGTGCAGGATTGTCTTGCTGAGTGTTTGGGTCTAGAACCATTTAGTAGATACCTCTGTTGTCTAGCGGTGTATTACTTTTTGGAGGGTTAAACAATATACCAATATCTTCATCTGATAGCGGTACAATAGTTTTATTTTCAGTATCTTCTCTGTACCATTGACCGTTATAGTACTCCACCCTTTGTCCATTTAAAGTACGTCTAGGTGAACCGTCTTCTAAATTAGTCTTAGGAAAATCTTCTGGAATAGCGTTTTCTGGTTTACCCGCTTCTACAGCAGCAGTCATACTTTCATTGAGGTATTGTTCATCCAAAGCTACCTGAATCAAAGAGTCAGCCCTAAGTGTCCGAATTCTTTGTGGGGTTATTCTATTACCTGATGTTAAAACCTCGTTCATAACACTAACCCGCTTTAGGTCACGTGCAAATTCCACAGAGATATCGTTTAATTTTTGCTGTACTTCAGCCATAGTATTCCCGACAAAACCTGCCGCACCAAGTCGAGCAAGCTGCACTTCAAAGTCTTGGTTTGATAAACGACCGGCAGGGTCGGCAGCACGAGCCATTGCAATTGCCAGAGCTACCTGTGCAGCTTCTGCTTTAGCTGCTGCCATACCTCTTTCTTTACTGAAAAATCCTTTGCTTTTTGCAATAGCTTGTAGGGATTCTACAGTTGTTCCTTTTTTAAAACCGCCTTCTGCTTTTTTTAGGTCGTCACCAAAAACTTGGTCTATTGCACCGCCTTCACCGAATATACGAATGCCGAACGTTTGAACTAGGCGTACAAACCCTGTTGTTCCGGCTTCTTCTGTACCGCCTCTAAAGTTCGCCAACTGTCCTTGCAACTTTACACCCGCCGCATATTGTGTCTTAACTTCTGCGGCTTTAAACGGGGTTATTTTTTCAAATACCTCATTTATATATTCTTCTGTTACTACTCTTCTGCTTTCGGTTGTATTTTCGTTTATTTCATCTGGTTGTAAAAGTAGTGATACTGCCTGCGCCATTGAATATCTGTCGTTTTTATACTTATCTGATAAGTATTTTCCAATCTCTGCTCTATCAGCATCTGTTCCACCACCATTAAGAACAATATCATATTTTCTATCCATCATGTCTAAGGCGGTAAAAAGCACTTTGTTTAGTTGATAACCATTCTGTGGCGTTTTCTCATCACCGGGTACTACAGTAGCAAATTCGGCAAGCATTTTGTTTACGTCACCTCCAAATCGAGGAGCATAGTTTGCAAGCCGAGGTAGCTGCTGATGCAACCTTTCAGGAAGTTCTGTAACTACAATTTCACCATCTTCACCCTTTATAGCATAGGAAAAATCAACGTTATCTATCAGGTTCATTTCTTTGGCTTGAGCAACTGCAGCAGAACTTTCACTGCTTGTGTCCATATTTTTTTGAAACCTATCTAAAACTTTAAATACGTTGCCATACTGAGTACGTGCGCCAGTATACGATTTTAGCTGTCCCGTAACTAGGTTTGTTGCTTTTTTCTGCGAACCGTTATTATAGTCGTCAGTTGCTCTTTGAGCTTCCTGTAAAAACGTGGGAATAAGGTTTGGATTACTCTCTAAGTGGGTTATAAACTTGTTTACATCTTCTTCGGTTCTCAATCCGCTTGCTACTGTGTTAAACCACGTAATGCCGCGAACCTGTGCGTCACCAGATGTCATGTTCTTATCAAATTCTTTTGCGCCCCCAAACTTTGGAAAAGTTACACTCCCATAGGCTAGGGTACTATCCACGTTATTTACAAGGTTCGCTGTGGCTATGTCGTACTCAAGCCCGCCTTTTTTTGCAGCTAACTCGAGGGCCTGCGGGCTTGCATCTTTTTTGCCCGCTAACTTAAAAAACTCCTGCTGATAAAATTTCTGGTCTTCAGCTTCTTTTTCCTTTGCCGCAATTTCTTTCTCTGCCATTGCCCTTTTAGTATCGACCCAGCCTTTCAAGGCACCTGTTGCGAATGCTACTGCTATACCCATTATTCAGTTCCCTTCTTTCCAGTTAGAAAACCCTTATCTTCTTCAGGTGCTTCTGGCATCATGCCTAGCCGTATCTTTGAGTTTATTGTTTCTTGAACAAACTCGAACATGCGGGGGTTGTTTTGTTTCATCATACGGAAGAATGTCTCGTCGTCCATTTCACGTTCCTGACCGGCATTGTCGTTTTCGAACAGTCGGTACGGGATATTCTCTTCTTCTGCCATATCCGCAATGAATAGGGCTAATGATGGTTTCATAAGCAAGCCTACATCTGGGGTGAATAGACCCTCTTGGAACCCCTGAAATATAATACCTTCAATAATTACTTCAATAGACACACCAACCATCAACAGCTTTAACATTTCATCTTTTAACTTGGGCTGTTTAATTTTGTTAATGGCTTTTTCCAACGCAATGTCAGGGTCAACATCCTGCGGAGGCTGTCCCCAAGGCCATTGTGAATTATCTTGTGTTAAGGAATGTCCCGGTGGAGCCGGAGAAAACCTGTCGCCATAACGCTGGTCAATACTAGCCATCTATAACTACCTCTTGTGTTGACTGTGTGCGAACAGACGCTGGTGTTGCTGTTCGAACTCTAGGTAAACCCGGTGAGCCTACATCCATTGTTCGCGCACCTTGTCGCTTGGTCATGTACTGTTGTGAAATTCGTTGCATATCGGGGTTGACGTTGGTTCGCTGAGAAAGACGTTGCATAGCAGCCCGTACATCTGGGTTGTTCACACCTACGGGATTTCTAAGAGCGGCTAATCCTGCAACACTAACTGTAGAAGCAGCTCGTGTAATTTTTGGGGCTTTTACTGCGGTTTGTTTAAAAGGACCGTCACCTTTTTGAGATTCTAGATAATATTTGGCTCCACTACTCACTAGGCTACCCAAGTCGCTTCCCAAGAAACTTTCTCCGTACCCGTATAGATTGCTAAAAACACCCGGAGTTCCGTAGTCTTCACCCATGCCACTGTCTGTTCCGAACAGCCAGTCAGCACCTTCTCCTATAAGGTCACCACCCCATTCCCAAGCGTCACTAGCAAAATCCGTAATCGTGTCCCAAAAACTCATCTAACTATTCCTTTATGTTCTGCTCGCTGCCCATGATGCTAACCAATTACCAATCCCCGCTGCCAAGTCATCTTTTTGTTGTTGGTCGTATAGCTTCTCGCTGTTCGCGAACTGCATTGCAAGGGTTCCAATATCATGTTCGCGCTGCAAAGCGTTTTCACTCTTTTGAAAATTCCAAGACGCATTATCGCGATATGACTGCCAAAGATTGTTCAGGGCATTCTGGCTCATGTTATAAGCGTTCTGTACATTTATGCGGTTTGTTTCATTTTGGAGAGCAGTGTTCGTGGTGTTAATTTCTCTGCGCCACACAACGTTAGACTGGTCAACCGCGAACTTCATCTGAGCGTTGAACTTGTCCCGCGAATCTCTCAGGCTGGTATTGAACTGCGCCATTGCATTTTTTTCAGATGTATTGAACTGACGCATAGCAGCAACACGGTTCGCGTTCGCAGTGTCTACCTGTGCGCCCAGTTCCGCAAAAAACTCTTCAACCTGTAGTTGGTTCTTGGCGTTGAATTGGCGACGGGCGTTTTCTTCAGCAGCATCCTTGAACAAGCCTTGAGTTAATGCGCTAAATGTTAGGGTACTTGCCTTCTGCTCATTATCCAAGTTCTTCAAATCAACAGACAGCAATGCCTGTGCGTTTGTAACGGCAGCTTGCATACGGGCGTTCAAGTTAGCCTTGTCCATCGCCGCGAACGTAGCAGCGTTAGCAAGGGCAGTTTGCTGCTTGTTGTTCAGGTTCGCTAACTGGATGGTTGCGTACTTGTTCGCATCTTGCTGGGCAATCTGAACCCCAGATTCCATCAGGGCCTGTGTCATGGCGGCGGCTGCCATCGAACTCGAACCAAGGCCACGAGCCTGCATAACGGAACCGATTTTGCGAACCGCTGGGGCAGCCCAAGCAGGCATTGGCGCACCACTTTGCAGAGATGCCATTAGCTGGCCTAGCTGGTACTGTGTGGTAGCCCGTGGGTCTAGCTGGTCTGTTGCTGCAGTAGCAATAGCCCCTGCAGAGGGGCCAGCCTGTACACCTGTCATATCAACGTAGGGACCTGCGGGAGTTAGCTGGGCTGCTGTTGCGGGACCCATAGCAGCAAGTCCCGAACTCACATCAGCTACGCCACCCACCTGTCCTAATCCGGGGGTAGCTCCTGTGGGGGTTGGTGTGGTAAGGCCAGTTGTTGCGGCAGTGGCGGTTCCGGCAACGGGGGCTGCGCCTAGTTCCGTACCGGCACCTGTCATAACTGTTCCGGGGGTTTCCGCAACAAAGGTCGGGGTTACCGTTGGCATTCCCGTTGTGTTGCCAGCGGCTGCTTCTTCCATTTCTGTTACTATATCTACCATATCGCCCGGATTCCCAAATCTTGTATACTGGTTAAATTCTGCAAAGTCTTCATAGCCCATTTCTCCCGGTAAAACCACCCGCCCCATAAAACCCTCTGCACGTCGTTTTTTTGCGCTTTCGACTGCCTTTTGGTATTCGGACTTTAGGACATCTTCCGTGTTCGCAGTTTTTCTCAAGTAATCTTGGGGGTCGCCCAAACTTGCGCCCATTCCTATCCCGCTTTTTACAGGATTTGGAAGCTGACCTATTTGCTGCGAACCACCGGGCTTAACGTCCACCCCCATACGGGACATATATGCCATATATGCGTCTGCGATTACTGGGCTAGAAAAATTATAAGTAGTACCGCCTACATCTAAAGGTGCTATTACTGCGGAACCCATCTGTGTTGCGGATTTAGCGTATTCGTCCGACTGCTTAAAGGCTTCCCAGTTAGGAGCGTTGGTCTGGAATGAGGAGTTTTTTGAGGAGTTTTTTAATAAAGGGTCAGCCATATCTTAGTCCCTCTGCAAAACTTTATCTAACTTATCCTCAACCCGATGCAAGGCTTCCATGACCTGCCGCATATCGTTGCGAACATCTTCACGAGTTGCGTACTCTTCGCGTGTCTTGTTAACCAAGATACTCAAGCGTTTCTGTTCGCCGTTCTGTTCCTTTAGGAACCACGCCAGACCAGCCACGAACAGGCCGATGAGCATATCGATGAGGCTGGTCATTTCCATCGCTTACCAACCAGCAGGTACTTTTTGTACGATAGGTGGGTTAGCAAGGTTGTCAATCTGGGTGTCCAGATTTGCCTGTAAGTCAGCTTCTGTTTGACCCAGTGAAGCAAGCACCTTCTCTTTGCACCAGTCCTTTGTCACACTGTTAAATGCAACAAAGTTATCTGGGTCTAGTTCAGGTGACGCAGTGCCGTACACTGATGCTGACAGATAGTTACCCTCTGCATCTTGCTCACTGTCACTGACAGCAGTTATGCGCCAGTGAATTGTTTTGATTACGTCTGACAAGCCATCTTCAGAAGGGGCTGTGTCTAGTGTTGGGAAATCCCATGTGTATGTGTTAGCCATTTATTCCTCCTGTTAGTTGGCTTCTAGTGCGGCTATACGAGCCTCAAGTGCTGTGATTGTTGCTTGCTGTTCTTTGATTGCGGCAGTCAGTAAGGCGACCATATTGCCTTCAGCAATTCCTAAAAACGGTTCGGTAACAGCTTCTTTGACTACATTTCCTTCATCGTCCGTTTCTTCAGGCTCAAGCACACATTCATTGGATTTAACAATGCTATTTAGATAAGGCTGTTCCGCAAGAACCTGTTGAACTTCTTGAGCAATAAAGCCAATAGTCGGCTGATTGCGGTCAAATTCGTGAACTGGATGCTCCTTCCAGTCAAACTGAACAGGGTTTAATTGCGATACTAGCGATAAAGCCCCATCTAAAGGGGTGACATTTTCTTTGTAATTGCCATCAGAAGTAGCAATAGTTGCACTAGTTGCAAAAATCTGACTATTCACTTGAAGTTTGTATGCGCCGTTGGAAGATGTGTACCCCACCAGCAAGTTACCACTGCTGTGGATGCGCATACGTTCTGTAGCTGTAGTATCTGCAGCACTTATGGCTGTGCCAAACGCAAGCTGACTTACTCCGCTGCCTGCCGTACCTATGGCTCTAACATAAGTCTGACAAGTGCCACTAAAAGTATTTGCAGTTTCTAATAGTAGAGTAGCTGTACCGCCTGCATCAAAATTCCTAATGCGCTGCGACGGACTTCCTGCAGATACAACATCTAGTTTATAGGTTGGGCTAGTCCCAATGCCCACGTTACCGCTGCTGGTGATGCGCATACGTGGTGCGTTGTTTGTGTATAAAATAAGCGGGTGATTAGTTGTCGTACCCACAGCAATCGAATTTGTATCCTCAGCAGACGCATAAAAAATTCCAGTTGTTGTTCCATCACTCACACGAACACCATTATTAATACTACCAAGAACATCCAGCCTTGTCGCTGGCGAACTCGTCCCAATGGCCACGTTGCCGCTGCTGTCGATGGTCATGCGACTTTGCGCATTAACTCTAAGGTTCATAGAATCATTGCTATGACTGTATAAAACACCGCCCGCATCTTGGTCAGCGGAATCACCAAAATACAATGCAGTTGTGCTTGCTGAACCGCCATTCAGTTCAATATAGTTGTTGCCAGCACTTTCAGAAACAATCTGCGAAGACGCAAATGGAACAATCCCGCCGCCAGTAGAAATATGCAATTTTGCTTCAGGCGTAGTCCCAATGCCCAACGACTCCGCACTCGCATCCCAGAAAAACTTTGCGGTTGTGCCGGTGTCTTCGTAGAAGGAGATGTCGCCGCCGTCTGCTACATAAAGAGCATTTAAGCCATCGCTATAACCTGCTGAAGCGTCTGTTGCACCAGTACGCACCAAAAAACCGTTAGCACCTGTTGTAATATTTAAGCTACTATCGCCACCAATTACAGCGTTTCCACTAAGAGAAATGTCAGAAACTGTTGAGGCGTTATTTGATCCTATAGACAGAACACCACCCGCATCCACAGTCAGCCCATCGCTGGTCACAGTGCCAGTGACATCCACGCCTGTGGCGGTGGTGGCGAGTTTGGCTGAACCATTGTAGTAAGCAGTAACAGCACCGCCTTCGCTAGCCAACAACATATCAACGCCAGCAGTTGTTTCAATTTGAACGCTATTGCTCCCACGCACAAACAAAGCACCAGCCCCAGTATCTTCAATAATCGAGCCAACGCTAGGGTTATGGTAAATCTGCAAATCACTGCCAGCACCGAAGATGGCCTTGTCGCTGTCGCCGAAGGTCATATCACCAGTGGTCACAAAGGATGTACCAGTGATTGTTGTACCAGTGATTGCGGCAGCACTATTCGCACCGATAACAGTACCATCAATAGCACCACTGTCGATGTCCACCTTACTGATGTCCACCTCGCCTGTACCATTAGGTGTCAGGGCAATGTTGCCATTGGTGTCTGTGCTTGAGATGGTGTTGCCGTTGATGTTAATGTTGTCAACGTCTAGGTCACCAACTACGTTAGCAGAGCCTGTTACTGTGAGTGTGGCAGTGTCAATGGTTACAGCGGTAGAGGCATCAATGTCAACTGTAGGGGCTACAAGTTCTAGCTCAACATCGGCATCAATATCAAGTTGACCATCTACACTAGAGTTGATAAACAGGGCTGTGTCCCGGAATTGTACTTTCTTGTCGGTTGCAACCAAGATATCTTCGCCCAAACCGTCAATGTAGGCGGTTCCGTCGAGATACATATCCTTGAACTGAAGAGAAACGGTTCCAATATCCAACGTGTTCGTGGTCTTCGGCTTGATTTCTGTGGCACTTGCAATGAAATCTTGAACCGGACCCAAGACGGTAATCGGCGCACCTTCTGCTGCCGTGCCATCGTGGGTGTGGCCCGTTGACTCGTTAAACGCAGATTCTACCGCATCGAACTCACCGTCGAGGTCCGAAGCGTTGATGATGTTTCCATCTGCAATGTTGTTTAGGGTGTCGTTCCTTGTGTAACCTGTACCCATAGTCGTTTCCTTCCGTTATCGCCGCCCGTAAGTGCCATATTCGAGCGTAGCTGCGTCTAAAGAGTGTGGTGGGTTTGTTGAATTCGCGCGGAACTGGAGCGAAACAACATACCCAGAGCCTACCATCTGGCTCTCAAACAATCGTTGAATTGTACCACCATAACTACCTGTTCCATAAATAGAGGTGCCATAAAATGCCGGGACGTTTGCCCCTGAAGTGTTGTCGAACACGACGGGGGTAGGTTGGATAATTCCCAACTCGTCAAAATCAAACAGCAGGTTTACTTCACTAAAGAAACTGCCATCTGGGTCTGTGTACAAGAACATCTTGTAGATGGTCTTGCGAATCCGGGGGTCGTTGATTGGGATGTACGGGGTAGCAAAGGTCGAATAAATCTGCGCCCCATCCAAGCTGTTCCCCGACTCCATCTGATAAACGTAGCCATCTGTGTTCGCGAACACGATGGTTTCAATTCCTTCGTAGAGATTGCTACTGGCAACGTACGCTTTGAATCCCCGCAACTCTGCCCAGTTGATTCCCTGCTCTACCTGCGAACCAATGATACCCTGTGATGCGTCTGCCGAAAAGTTCGTGTTGTACCCCAGCAGCCTGTACTGGCTCTTGGGGCGAATCACCACACTGCTAAATGAGGTGTTGCGGTTCACGAAGTCGGTTACGTCATCTTGTATCGGCTTCGATGCAACAGCAAGGTTGAAGTCCCCCACCCTGTCGGTTGCAGACAAACTCCGTATTCCGTCGGGTCCCAAGTAAAGTACGTCCCCGCCAATCTCTTGAATTGTGTCGGTTTCGGTACAACCGGTGTCCAGAGTGATAGGCTGAAGCTGGAAATCCCCAATCGTATTGCCTACCAGTCGCTTGATAGACCTCTCACTAAATATTATAAGCTGTTCTCTGAAAATAATCAAGCCCGTAATTGCACTTCCGACATTTATTGTTCCTGCGCCACTTGCTGCAGAGAAGTCGTCGAAGGTATAAGGGGCTGTAAACAGCAGGGTCGAACCCTTTGCAAAGAAAAGCTGGTTCTTGAAGTTTGCTACGTGGCCTGCGCCGTTACCGTCCGTAGGAATACTGTCGAGGGCGGTAAAGAACGTTCCGTCGTACACAAATGGTACGTTGGCCCCATCGACCCCTACCATGTAGTCGGTTCCGCTGTAGTTGAAGTTCACGAACCGGTGTTTGTCCATGCCGGTGCGGTCTACAGAAAGGAACGTCAAGGCTGCGTCGTTTGCAGGGCTGCTGTTCAGGGCAGGGTCGATAGCAAAGGTTGCAGAGCCGCTGGTAACCGTTGGGGTAGCTGTCAAGGTGTAGATTAGGTCTACGCCTGCAATCGTAAAGGTGTCGCCAACCTGTGGTGTTCCTGTGATGCCGTCTACGACCAAGCTAGTTCCGGTTTGCGAACCGCCGTCTACCAAGACAGTACCATAGTTTGGCGTGTTTATCTTTGTCCAACCGGAACCCGTCGATTTGAACAGGTCTGAACCCCGTGCTGCAATCACTGCGCTTTCGAAGGTGTGTACCCCTTGAATGATTCCAGAGCCAGATACAAAGGTTAGGGCATCTTGGTCTGACGGGTTGACAACCATCGTTTGGTCTAGGGTCAAGGTAGCCCGTTTGTTCACAGAACTAAAAGAGACACCGCCAGATGCAATCGTGTAGCGGAACGACAGAACAGCATCATCTGCGGGTGCTACTGTGATTGCCGGAGTGATGGTCAGGGTAGATGCCGTACCTACGAGAGCGGTTGCAGCACTCACTGTGTAAACTGTGGTATCTCCAGCGATAGTAAATGTGTCGTTTGCAGATGGGGCAACATCCAAGCCATCTACGTCGAGGCTCGTTCCTGTTTGTGCTGCGCCGTCTACAGCCCCGCCAGCAAGAGAAAACACGTCGGTTGCAGCAGGTTCGGTGTAGATGTTTCCAACAATCAGGGTTGTGCCGCTCTGTCCGTTGCCGTGAACCAGTGGCGCACCGTACGGGGGAACGATGTCTGGGTCGTACTTATCGTAGCCTTGAATCGAACGATAACCACCCTCGATAGATGGTTCGTAATTACGAAGGATACGAGCCGACCCCGGAGCATTGATACCATGCTGCAACGGGGACATGTTCGTGATGAGGCCACCTTTAAATTCGATGGCGTATGTTTGCCAACGGTCAGGCATGGGCTTACGATGCCCTCATGTAGATGTTTTCGTTGACCGTTACTGTTCTCATCTGTTTGATACCCTCGTCGAACTTGCGTTGTGAAACCGATGCCATCTCTAGATTGTCGCGGAACATGTAGGCATAGTACATAGCACCATCGATGATTACGTGACGAAACCGCTCTGGAATTGTTGGGACATCCGTATTGAGAATGAGGTCAACAGGGTCCATGAAATATTCGAAGTCTACCTGATAGGCTTTGTCTGGCATAGGAACTACGCCCCACTCACCGTTTTGGGTGCGAAACACACGCTCTGGAACTGCACCTAGAGCCGTGTTGGTTTCGTCCTCTTGGTCGATGAACCGGTCTATATATTCATCGTAACTAATCTGAGTTAGGTGTTCGGCTCTGCCTAAACCTAACGCTGCATCTCTGCGAACACGAAACGTATCAAAATCAACGTACTTTGCCTGAGACGGAATAGGATATCTGGTAATCCCTGCAGTCAAAGTTTGCTGATATGTATTGTGATTAAAGGGCCAGCCAAAGTGCGCCTGATTGATGTGGCGAATAGAAGAGTTAACGGCTTCTTTGATTGCGCTGTAAAACCCCGTAGCTGACGCAAAGTTCGCAGAGGTTAACTGCGTCTCATTTAGGCGTTTGGCAACATCGTTGGTTAAGCTGAGATAATCATAGGCCATAGTTACCGGGTCCTTACTTTGAGGTTAACGGAGCGAATAGCTGTGCTGCCTGTGGTGTCTGTCATCGTACAGTAAAACGTGTAGTTTCGGGTGTTTACTCCGCTGCCAATATTGATGGTGGCAACCGTGTTGGTCTGTGTTTGAGACACATTCTGGATGCTGTCCGTGGTTGCCCCGCCTGATGCGGTAGTTAGGTCTTGACCCGAAGCCAAAACTGTACGAGTAGAGTATGCGTCGGTCTCTACAGACCAAACGACTGTGGAGATGGTTGCGGCACCAAGAAACCGCGACCAGTCCATGCTGTAGTCGAGCGTCTCTCCGGGGTCTTTAAAGGGCCATTTGTATGACATAAATTACTCCACGTAAACTGTGCGGGTGTAGCTGTTGCCGATGCTTTCGATGTGGACAACTCGCGGTTCCAACACTACAGATATTGTTCGCTCAAAGGCGTTGATTGCATCCTCAACCAAAACTGTTCGCGGGTCGAGAGCAACGTGTACGGTTCGTTCGTAACTGGTTAACGGCATTAGGCTGCTCTATCAATATTGATGGTACGCCGTCTATCATAGAGTTCGCGAACCGCATTGTAATCAAACTGCACTCCTGAGTACGTTCCAGTCCCCACAGAGAACGTCCCCTGAACTCCTGAAAGTCCTGCTGTTGTGTACAGGGTTAGCGTACCGACCGCACCTGTTGCGCTAACACTACCCAGAGGTTCAGTAGTCTGGGCCTCTGCGTTTCCTAGTGTGGCTACTGCACCGACACCGGATACAGATACAGAGAAGCTAACGACGGGTTGTGGGGTTCCGATAGTGCCTGTTGCAGATACGCCGCTAGGCTTCTCATCTATGTTAGCTTGAACCGTGCCTACAGAACCTGTAGCACTAACGCTGTTCAAAACCTCCGTCGGTTTTTCTTCTACCGTATTTACCGAACCGGTTGCCTGAACACCTGTAGGCGTAACAACTAGGTTTACAGTCGGTGTTCCAACAGAGCCAGTAGCGGTTACACTATCAAGAACTTCCGTCGGCTTTTCTTCTACAGTATTAACAGAACCGGTAGCTTGTACGCCTGTTAAGGTAACGCTGTTGCTTATGGCAACGCTACCGACGGAGCCTGTAGCAGATACGGAACCCAAGACCTCTACTACATTAACAGTTACGGAACCTGCAGTAGTGGTAGCAGATACACCCCCAACCTTTTCGGATATGTCAATTTCAAATCCGGTTACTGCTACGGTTTGTATCGAACCTGTTGCAGAAACGCCTGTTAAAGAGACGTTGGGGCTTACGACTCCATAGGAAG
>Ga0208644_1002255_pt1 | contig 15501 bp, 24 predicted proteins | sample VirMetDEL_Nov_18_FD_184517 | JGI IMG/M metagenome (GOLD analysis project Ga0208644, IMG submission 184517) | Aqueous microbial communities from the Delaware River and Bay under freshwater to marine salinity gradient to study organic matter... | ecosystem: Environmental > Aquatic > Marine >... | reverse complement strand
CCCATTGCTGGAGGTGTGTTTGGTGTGGTCGCCCTAGGGCAACGGGTTACACACTAACACCATCTTGACCGGATGCGTACCATGAGAAAACGCCCCAGCTGCAAGGGTTCTGGGGCGAAACCACAATCCCGAAAGGAGTCTAACGTGCCACATAACAAGACACAAGAGCTGCTGAGCTTTGTTCGGCAGTTGCCTGTGGGTATGGCGTATGCACCCATCTACGCCAAGAAGTATGCGATCCAGTCCGGAAAGATCTCTAAGGGCAAGACGCCGTTAGAGCGCAGCCACCACCAGGTGATGACGCCCTCTGATGTGGCCCTTCAGATCGAGCGCAAGCCTGATGTGTTCCAGGCCGTTGGTGTGTTCACCGGCGGTCGCAGCATGGGACTTGTGATTCTTGACGTGGATCGCAACCTCAGCCGTCTCAAGAAAAAGTGGGGAGACTCGCTTGAGGGTGCTCCAGTCGTCACTTCGACTAAGGCCAATGCCGCTAAGTACCTCTTTCGCGTCCCTGAGGCCCTGTGGGGCTCCGTAAAGGGTTTTGGGCTCTCAGATACCGGGGGCTACGAGGTGCTCTGGGGCCGTCAGGGGCTCATCTACGGGGCTTATCCCGGCTCCAGTGATGGGAAGGCTCCAGAGGGCTACTACGGCTTTGAAGGCGACCTGGAGGCGATTCCTGACGCCCCTGAATGGTTGCTGGCCGAGATGCGGGATCACGCCGGTAAGGAGATCCAGGACGGTGGCTTCATCAAAAACCGCAGTGCTCTGGATTTCTCGAATCGCGATCCAGCTGAGGTTGCTGAGATCGTTCAGTCCGCGCTGAAGGTCATTCCCGGACAGGGGGCTGGTAGCAGGGACCACTGGGTCAAGGTGGGGATGGCGATCCACTCGGAGTTGCCCACTGATGCAGGACTAACCCTTTGGTCCACTTGGTCCGCAGAAGACCCGGAGTTTTCACAGGAATGGGCAGACGGCAATCCCTGTGAGGATGTCTGGAAGTCCTTTCGCAAAGGGCCGGTCAGCCTTGGGACGCTCTTCTGGATGGCGGACCAGCAGCTGCCCGCTCGAATGTGGCTTTCTGAGGATCTGCGCAAGGTTGTTGAAAAGGTTGAAGCCGAAAACACCACCCTCAGGATTCGGCAGGTACAGATCAGCTTTCCTGAACTGATTAAACGGGCGAAAGAGATCCAGCAGATTAAAAACCCGGCTGAAGCTGGGCACGCCATGAACGTGCTGGCACTAGAAGGCGGTTATCGGGACGCTGGTGCGCTGGAGCGGTTGCTGATCGCCCAAATGCAGTTCGAGCAGCAAGATGACGAGATGGCTATGGACAGCTTGCTTAACAAGGACCTCAAGTTCGAGTACCTCATTCCTGATCTACTGCCTTGCCCAGGCACCGTGATGATTCACGGTGCTGGTGGTGATGGCAAATCCATTTCCGCTTGGACTATCGCCAAGCATGTTGCCCGTGGCATTCCGTTCTCTGTCCGGGGTGATCTCGTTCCAGTGGAAGCCGGTCCCGTTCTGATCCTTAACGGCGACCAATCCGAGGTGCAGGTTCAGCAGCAGCTTCGGGACCTTGAGTTCCAGGCGTCAGATCCAGTGACGGTGGTGATGGGGTGGGACCTGAACTGGTACTACCGCTTCGTCAAGTTGATTGAGAAGCACCAGCCCAAGCTCGTGATTATTGACTCGATCACTGGTTGCAGCAGGGGTTCCGCGTTCGACGAAAACAAGAAGGAGTTTGCGAGCCCCATCTACTGGCTTGCTAACAACAACGGGCGTTTATTTCCCGCCTGCACCATCCTGCTGATCCACCACGCCAACAAAACTGGTGGGTTCCGGGGCAGCACCGCTATCCGTGACGCTGTGGATGAAGTGTGGGGACTGCGGCGGCCCGACAAAAAGCAGGTTGAGCAGACCGGCTACAACGCCCGACTCATCACCGTCGAAAAATCCAGAGCTGGGCGGGATGGCTCCAAGTTGCTGATGAAGCTGGAAAGCGACCTCACCTTCTCCCTTGCCGACTACGTGCAGCTGGATGCCGACAGCGCCAGTCCCGCTTCAATCGTTGATCGGGTGCTCCAACGCCTTAGAGCTTCGTATCCGCGCTCTCTAAGCCGCTCTGACCTTGCTGCGGACGCGTTGTGCGGTGGAAGTGTGGCCGCTATCGGCAAGGCGCTCCAGAGACTTGTTTCGCGGGGGTTGATTGAGGTGGTCGGTCAGACCTCCACTGGTGCCAGGCCTTCCAATTTGTACCAGGCTGTTCTCTCGCGTGATATGTGTGTGTATAAGTGTCCTGAATTAGGAAAACCCAGTCAGGGACTGGAAAGTAAAAAAGGACAGCCCCTAAGCGTGTCCTCTTTTGATGGGGAGACTGGAGCAAAAGAGGACACCCCCACCCCGTGTCCCGATTTACTTCCCAGTCATACCAAGGGTTCTGACATAAACGGACAGGTTTTTGAACCCTCCCCAAGGGAAGAACGCACTTCTGAAGAGATAGACCGGCTGATGGAGGAAGCCGCACGGATGTGGGACTGATGGGCCAGTTCACCACGCCTAACTTTTTCCTAGCGCTGCTTCGTGTAAGCGCTTGGCTGTTTTGGAGGAAACCCTTGGCCAAGTCCGAACCACCGACGCCCAAGCGGCCCAGGCGGCCTGTGTTCTGTTACAACGTCGGCGACATCCCCTACGACCTTTTTGCAATCGTCCGTATCTCCTGGTATCGCAAGGGCATGCCCTACGAGATCGAGGAGTACCAGATCGACGAATGCGATGACGCACTGGCTCAGTTCCGGTACGTGGTCAATAGCGCCCTCAAGCAGAACGCCGACGTGGCTGTCCTGACTCAGTACCAGCCCGAAGCATTGGGGGTTAAGCCGTGATTCCGCCAGTCGTGGTCTTCGGTTTGACGTGGCTGCTGGGCATCCTGGTGGTCACTGTGTATCTGACTGTTACAGGCATGGGTTGACGCCTGCTGTCTCCTGTGTAAACCTAAGGGCACGCCCGACAAGGGCTGCCCTTTTACTCAATCAAAATGGCAACTACAACTCCAGTCGACAACAGCAAACTCAGCCCTTGGTACTTCGGTGTCAACTGGGCCACCATGGTCATGAAAGAGCGCATCAGGAAGTTCGAGAAGAAAGGCTTGGACGCGACTTACGACAAAAAGCAGCTGGAGTACTTAGAGGATCTTGAACAGTTCCTTAAAATGTCCTGGGATATTTGGCTGCATGAAATGGAGAGCAAGGCTGCTTGTATCCGAGAGCAGGCTTCCAAATGACGGTACTTTCCATTGAAAACCTCCAGTTCCAAGGTGAATACCTCGTCGTCGATGCTTTCGTTGACGAGATGGTTCCAGTCCGTGCGGCAACGAGTCTGGAACCAGCAGAGTGGGGGCCTGCCTTGTGCCGAGGCACCCTCTACTTTTCAGATGAGGACTTGATTCCGGCGACCGATGCCCAATTCCGAAGGATGCTCACCGAAAGAATCGACGACTGGAACCCCATCGACGATTTCTGATCCTCGCAACGACGAGGACTACGACACCTTCGAGTACGGCACAGAGCCGATACCCGGCGACACCCAATGGGCCAAGCAATAGCCTGGCCCTTACCTACACACAAATCATGGACCACGACTCGTACTACAAGGAATCACGCGGCTACAACTGGCACGACATGATGGAGATGCGCACTGCGCGGTCCGGCTTGGGTCGCTCCAGTAGCGAAGAGGTGCCGGACGTGTTCAAGCACCGCTTTGCCGACAGGGCGGCATACGATGCTTGGGTTGCACAAAAACGCAAACTGTATTTCGGATGACTCAACCTCAAGGCCTGCCCTTCTACAGGTCCTACTTGCTCAACAAAACCGTCAGCCTCTCTGAGGTGCCCGACTTGTCTGACTCGGACCTGAAAATGCTCAACATCGAAACCATGGAAGCGCTTGAGGGTGCCCGCCATGACTACAACGCGATCCAGAACAAACAGTCGGATGAGGCAGGCCCTGTCTACCGCCGCTTGAAGGTGGCTGGCTATTTCCAGGCAGCTATCAAGATCGAGCTAGAGCAGGCTTGACTTCTCTACTACACTGCTGGGGATCTAAACCATGAACATGCACATTCTCTCTGAATCTCAGTTTGAGAACATCAGCAAAGCTCTGGAAGCTGCGCAAGCAGCACTCTCCAATTGTCAGCATGTTGAGCTGGATCTCAACAGCAAGAAGGTCTTCTCTAAGGCAACCCAGGAGAAGGTGGAGGTTAAGTCTCGTAAGACTCGCCGTGGTAAGCGCGGTGTTGCTGTTTTGACTGAGGCAAAGGTGCTTGAGATCAAGCGCCAGCTCGCTGCAGGTGGTAAGTCTGTGGCGAGCATTGCCCGTGATTTCGGCGTCCACATCACCACCATCAACTGCATCAAGTGGGGTAAGACCTGGAAGCACGTGAGCATCCACCAGGAGTCCACTCCTGTTGAGGTGCACGGGTGATCCTTCCAGACATTGAGATCCTGTCGCTTACGCGCTTGGGTCTGGTCACACCGTTTGATCCAGAGCTACTGAATCCGGCAAGTCTTGATGTTCGGCTGGGTAACAACCTGCTGGTAGAGCGTGAAGAGAGTCCTTCATTGGAGCCCTACTCCATTGCTGGGTACACGAAGGAGAACCCTTTCATGCTCTATCCGCATGAGTTCGTACTCGCTGAGACGTTTGAGGAGTTCCAGCTGCCTGACTGTATTGCCGGGCAGCTTGCTCTCAAGTCCAGTAGGGCTAGGGAGGGTATCGAACATCTTCTTGCCGGATACATAGATCCTGGTTATGTCGGAAGACTAACTCTGGAACTACAAAATGCGCGTAGGTTTCACCCGGTCTATCTATGGCCGGGTATGCGTATTGCGCAGATTGTTTTCCACAAGCTTTCGATGCTGCCTGCAAAGGACTACTCCGTTACAGGTAGGTATCAGGGCGACAAAACTGTTCAAGCATCTAAAGGATGACTGACAACGTTAATCACCCCAGTCACTACACCTCAGGCAAAGTTGAGGTCATCGACACTATTGAGGATTGGGTGCGGGCTGCACCTGATCCAGTCGTTGGTGGTCTTCACTGGCAGGTGATCAAGTACATCAGCAGGGCTTGGCTTAAAAAAGATCCTTACGAGGACTTCTGCAAAGCTCGCTGGTACTTGACTCGACTGATTAACACTTTGGCTACAGAGGCGTACCAAGAGAAATGAGGCATTGGTGGCGTGTTGTCGCCAAAGCCTTGGGGGATAAAGCGCATCGGAACGACCGGATTGCTGATCAGGTTGCGATGGTGCGTTTTTTAATTCTTTTGGCTTACATGACAACCAACTTTTTTATTTGCTCAGGAGTAATCAGGCACTGGAATGACTAACTGCAGTCACCTCTTTCGAGAAATCACCAACACGCACAAGTGGGCAAACGGCCTGCCTTACCGAACTTACTGGGCTAAGTGTAAATTTTGTGGTCACAAATGGAAGGTTTACGTTGACACTGAAAAACGGCAAGAAGTTGAGTTGCCCCAGTCGATGATGCGAAAGCGCAGGCTTGATGAGTCTGCCGTTAGGGAAATCTTACTGGATGAACGGTCTTACAGCCAGATTGCAAAAGATAACGAGATTACTCATCAAGCAGTTAGCGAAATAAAGCTAGGTAAGTCTTACAAATACTTCTGTAAAGATATACCTAGGAAAGCGCCACGCTCACAAAAGAAGTGTGCCAACTGTGAGCACTGGTGGAACGGTAAGTGTGGTTTGTCTGTACCAGAAGCTGGTGGCTGTTTTGCTGCGGACTGCTCGTTCTATAGCCACTATGGGACATCTGTGATACAGTAAGCGGGCATTGCCCCACCAGGCTTGGACTACCTTTTCGGTATTGAGCACCTGCCTTCCCTCGCAGGTGCCAGAAAGATTTGCTTTGACGTTGAAACGACCCGGCTGCAGCCCAAGTTTGGCTGCATGAGGTTGCTCCAGTTGGCGAGCTACGGCAGACCTCCTGTCGTGATCGACTGCTTTGGTCTTGATGACAATGGTTGGATTTTGATTGAGGAGTTTTTTAGTACCGAGCGCTCTTGGTATGCCCACAACGCTGTGTTTGATCTCGGCTGGCTCCAAGAGCACGAGATTTATCCCAAGGGCAACGTGTTCTGCACCATGCTGGCTAGTCGTGTACTTACAAATGGGCTGCCGAATGTTAAGCACGGCCTGCAGCATGTTGTGGCTCGCTACCTCGGCAAAAGCTTGTCAAAGGAAGAGCAGAAAAGTGATTGGTCGGGTGAACTGACTGAAAGTCAGCTGGCTTATGCGGCTAAAGATGCCGAAATTCTTACTGAACTGGTAGAGAAGATTCTGCAAAGGCTTTCCATTGGTTCACTTAGTCCAGCGTGGGCTCTTGAGTGCAGTGCGCTCCAGTCGATGGCGCAGCTTTGGCGGACTGGGCTGCCGTTTGATAAAAAGATGCTGGAGCAGCTAATCGAAGACTTGGCTATTGAAAACGTAGAGGTAGGTGAGAAGTTTATTGAAGACTTTGATGCTGCTCTTCCGCCTGAACACAAGCTCCATCGCGGGTTAGATGGGAAGTTGTTATACCAAACGAAGCCGGGACCGAAAGGTAAGAAGCCGGATCCAAATGTTTTTAACCTCAATAGTCCTGCGCAGCTTCTCAAGAAGTTCACCGCTTTGTTGGGTGAGCCGCCGATGGATATGAAGAACAACAAGCCTAGTGCTAGTCGTTCTGCGCTTCAAGAATATGTGGGTGCTCACATGGTTGTGGCGGACTATTTGCGGTGGAAAAAAGTAGAGAAGCGGCGGCAGATGGCGGAGACTCTGCTGAAGAACGTGGATGCTGATGGTTACATTCGTGCTAGCTACCTACAGATGGGTGCTGATACTGGCAGGATGAGTTGCATGAGTCCCAACCTGCAGCAGATTCCCAGGGATAAGCGGTTTAGGGCGTGTGTAAAAGCTCCAGATGGGTGGCGCTTTGTGGTGGCGGATTTTGGGCAGATGGAGCTGAGGCTGGCGGCTGCGGAAGCTAAAGATGAACTTATGACTAGAGCGTTCCAAGACGGAGATGACCTCCATACGATTACTGCGGTGCAGATTTATGGGGTGGGGAAAGATGAGGTCACAAAGGAGCAGCGTCAGGTCAGCAAGAGCGCGAATTTTGGCTTGCTTTATGGCAGTGGGGCAAACGGGCTTAGGAACTACGCAGCAGCGATGGGAATCCAGATGGATCTTGATGAAGCAGCCACAATCCGGGAGAAGTTCCACGATGCTTATCAAGGGATCAGCGGCTGGCAGCGTAAAAATGCTGCACTTGCTAATGCGCCTGCGAAGAATCCATCTGTCGAAATCCGCATTTCGGGGCTCAGGCGGCTTCTACCGGGAGAGAACAACAAGCTCACGACCCGTTGTAATACGCCAATCCAAGGTGCTGGCGCTGCTGTCCTCAAATACACGCTTGGCAAGCTGTGGCCGCTCCTTAAATCGGACGGGGAAGACATCGTGCGCTTGGCCGGCGTGGTGCATGACGAAATCATCCTGCTCGTAGTTGAAGAGCACGCAGATACTTGGGCGTCCCAGCTGCAAACAGTTATGGAAAACTGTGAATCTAAGTGGCTTGGTGATATACCACCGCTTGCCGAAGCTAAGGTCGGTTTGAGTTGGGATCAGGCCAAGTGACGGAGCTTCGTGAGTACCGCGTGCGTATGTGGCCGAAGCATGGTCCCATGCACGACATCTTTGTTGAAGCTCCAGACATCCTTAGCGCGAGGGAATACGCCATGCGGATTTGTCCTGAGCAGCTGGTGCTTGGTGTCAAACGAAAGGAAGAGGCTGTCTCAGAAGTAAACTCGTGAGTCGCACCGGGAGGGAGATCGTCCTGGAGTGGTTGTATAAGGAGATCAGGCAAGCGCGGACCGCTGACTTACAGCGGGCCGCTGCTTTTTTGGAATGGGCCAGAGGCATTCGTAAAGGCTGCTCCAAGCAGAGGTTTGGTGCGCGGGTGTCTCAGGCAAATGCTTGGCGCAAGCAGGTCGATCGGGATGTTCGCTGGTAACTACGTGCTACTGTGTGACAAAGCAGCAAGTTGTCATGCCCCTTAAGCACGGGTCGAAGATTTATTGTCAAGTCCTGCTAGACAAAAATAGGTACCAGCTGGCCAAAGCTCTTGCGGATAAGCGTAATGTTCGTGTGACCGCGATGATGCGGGAAGTGGTTTACAAGTTTCTGGAACAGGAGCTGCCCCAGGAGTATGGGTTTGCGTTGGAGGCTGACAATGAGGCGTGGCAGGAGTCTGTGCAGCGGCGAGTTCAAGGCCGCATAAATGCACGAGAACAGAAAAAGGTGCAACCAGAAGACTCATGAGACTTAGTTAAAGTTCTACATAGTCTGCCGGCTTAAGATTCTTTTTACTAGCATTACACAGTAGTTAAAAAGGGTCCGATGACGCGCTATGTGGTTATGGTCGAAGATCGCTGGGTCACAGCGGTTTACGGTCCAGGTCAAGGAATCAGTGTCACTGCTTCTAAGGAAGACGCTTCAAGCTGGGTCACCTACGAACGGGCTGTCAGTGCTGCGCGAATTGTTGCTCAGTGCATTGACGGTCCTGTTGCTGTTCATAGCGTTGAAGAACCCACCCACTTCAAATCCTGGAAATAATGACGTTCCAACCGCAGATAGATCCCGAGCAGCGTCTTGGTGAGGGTATCTCTCGCACCAGTGCTGAGAAGACGAAGCTTTTTGAGTTGACTGTGTGGTTGCCTGGTCAGGGTGCCATGCGGGATCTTGTTCGAGCTGAGAACTTGAAGCAGGCGATCAAGTTTGCTGAAAATCGTTACCCGAACTGCAGGGTTGAGGTGCCGCCTAAGACCGCTAAAAAACCTAAACTGGCTCGCTCTCATACTGGGCCGAAGCTCAGGCAGAGACTCACTGCAAAAACCATGGAGATTGCGAATGGACAGGGCTGAGCGGACACACCTTGCCTGGGGTAAGACGATCGTCGATCAGGCGCGAGTGGATTTGCTGGAGCGTTTGTACCAGCACGATGGGCGGGGAGACAAAGCTCACCCGCTGCACAACACCTACACCGGGTTGTACCAGAAGTACACGGCTATCTAAGCCGAGTCTCGATCCATCCCGAATTGGTCGGCCAGGTTATTCGCGGCTTCGCGGATAGCCCAGGCCGATTTTGTTCTTTCCAGTTGGTGCAGCGTATTCAGTACCAGTGCTGCTTCCAGTAATCCCCTGTAGTCCTGCTTGTTGAACATTTCGACTAGCCACTTGTCATTGGCGGCTTTGTGGAAAGACGACTCCGTGGAGTGCTCGATGGGACGCATCTTAGTTAGGACGGATTTTCATGAACCAGCCCGTGTCGTTGCCTTCGATGAGCCAGCGAGGTAGCCAGTTCTTGCGAGAGTACGCGATTCCCGCGCCTCCCTTGTTACTGATATAGCCGCCGGAAACTAAGTTGGCTTCGCCAAACGGGTCGTTGTGGATGAAGTGGGACGGAGTAAAACCGATGACCACACTCCAGTGGCCGGTGCCTGTGGGTTTTGAAACCGGGCCTTTGTGTAGCCAGCCCACTGGTACTGGATAGCCGTTGAGTATTTCGTTCTGCAGGTCTTCTGCTGTTCCATCCAGCACAAAGGTTGGTTTTAGTCCCAGTGCGGTTAGGGCTGCTTTTTGGGCGTTGGGGTCTGTGGTGTCGCCAAAGCGGGCGCGGAGTTTGTTGTACTCGTAGTCTCCGCTGATCTTGCCGTAGTAGCGGGCCACCATTGCGCAGCTGGAGCTAAAGCACTGGCGGTAACCGCGAGGTCCGTCGTCTGCCCCAAGCTGGTACTCGTAAGGTACTCGCAGTAGTTTTTCCTTCTCTTTACGCGCCGGCTTTTTTGCGCAGTTCTCGTTCATTAGTGCAATTAGTTTTTCTGGATATCTGGAGTCTGTTGCGTAGCTTTCTACGTAGAGCCAGCGGGCCGCTTCCTCTCTGGTAGGTGCGTTGTTGCAGCCTTTGTAGTGTTTGTAGTCTTTGTACCAGTGATCAATCAGATAAATTACGCAGGTCAATAGGTCGGGGAAGTCGATAAAGGTGTCGGTGATTGTGATCCACTGCCCGTTGATAAATTCTTGGGTTCTGTGGTCGCTGCCTTCACCTTTGAGGCCAAAAAAGTTATTGCGGCCTGAGACTAGTTGGCCGTAGCTTGATTCCAGTGCCCATTGCGCTGCTACAAGCTCCGGAAATTTTGCGCCAGATGCTTCGCCTGCCTGGTAAACGCCTTCCCAGCTGTTGGGAAAGTTAGTTTGTTTACCTCCAGTGGACCAGGTTTTGAACCAGGGGGTTTTGCGGTTGAGCAGGATGGGGTCGGCTTTTAGGATTGCCTCCTCTAGTTCGGTGATGGCTGCCATTTGGTGGGGCAGCGCCTTGTAGTAGCGGAATAGGTCAATCAGGCGGAGCTTTTGAGACATCGGACCAGGGAGAGCGAATAGTCATGGCACCACCCAGAAGGCGGCTTTTCCCGGTTTGGAGTGCATCATCGGGTTCTTCGTGATCCAAGAGAGGTTCGGGGGCTGGCGGTTGTTGCACCAGCCACTCGTTTACTGCACTGTCTATTGTCGGTTTGATGGTCAGCGCTTTGGGAAGACAACCTTCAGTGCTTTGAGGATGAGCTGGACCCAGCTGTTTTCTTTGATGGGCAGCAGGGTGATGATTTCACTGCCTGCAGCTACCAGAATTGCTAGGACGGTGGCGGTTGTGGGATCCATGTGTCAAGTGAAGCTGGTAAAAGTGTAGCTGTAGTAGAGAACAGGGTCCACTGCGGGTAAGTGTCTAACTCGCTACATTTAATCAGCGACTGCTTGCTATGGACCATCACATTGCGGATGGCGAATATGTAAGTAAAAAGGAAGCGAAAGCGAGATTTCGGCAATCAATTCTTAAGGAGTGGAAGAACAAGTGTGCTTACTGCGGGGCGGACTTGGGAAGGTCTGCCACTCTGGATCACGTTCACCCGAAAATTAGGGGTGGGCATACGCACCAGCAGAATTTGGTGGCTTGTTGTTTTGGGTGCAATATCAATAAGTCGGCCAGGGATTGGCTGGAGTGGTTTAGGGAGCAGGATTTTTGGGAGCCGCACCGGGAGGATGCGATCGTTCGCTGGATTACGGAAGGTCTGTTTTAGGGTTCCAGCCCATGCCTTCTAGGTACATGCGGGCGATATATTCGTCTTCTGCATAACGGCAGATACTGCCTAAACAGGCGCGGTAATAGATTTCGCCGCGTTCGTTTTCTAGTTGCTCCAGTCGGAAACTTTTGCCAAAGTTGGTGCTGTGTACGACAGTCATTGGCGGCCAATGCGCATTTCGATGTGTCGCACTCTAGTTTCTAGATCGCTGAGACGTTCTTTTGAGTCGTTCTTGAGTTCTTGGATGTCTGAGGCGACGACGTTTACTGATTGCTCCAGTTTGGCGACTTGCATAAAAAGGCCGCCCAATCCAATGACTGCTGCAGTCAATAGGGCTGGGACGGCCTGGTTCCAGGGGTTTGGCGGCGCTGCCGCATCTATTGCGACCTCTTCAGTAGAACCCATTGCGATGAATTGGTCGCCTCTTTTGTAGGTTAGCGACCTTGACCGCGCAGAAGTTTGCGTGTGCCACGTGGCTTGGAGCGTTTGCTGTTACCTTGCCGCGTGCGCTTGGGTTTTCGTGATTGGTGCTCGACTCGACCTAGGGCGGTTTTTGCTTTAACGGCCACTACAGATCATCTGGTGGATTGATTGCCACTAAAGAATAGGCCACAAACATGCCGGCTAACCAGGCGGAAAGTAGGAGTAGCCAAGACATAAAAGGGGTGTCCGGTAGTTGGTCCTCACGCGGTGCCAACCTCGCCGCAGCCGGACTCTACGGACGCTTGCGATCCCTCGGTGAAAGATTGCTTGGCTAGCCTAGCTCCAAGGCACGCCGGCTGCGTGTGTTGGTGCCAGCTTTTGGCTGATTTGGCTGTCGAGTGCCGCGACGATCTCTTCGACTTTCTCGTCGCCGAAGTGAGTTGTCACCCAACCAACCACGGTTTCCTCGGTCAATTCGGCATATGGAGTGCCGGTGCCCTCAGCCGGTGGCTCAAGTCCGATGGAACCGTAGGCGCCAGCTTGCTCGCCATCATTGAAGCGAGTAACGGTGTAATGCACGGTGTAAACAGTGCCGAGCGCGTCGAGTTTGCGCTCCATGTTGGCGATCTTCCACACTGTAAAAGGGAAGTCGATGCCAGGCGCAGGATTGGTGTCGGGCATTGAAAGGCTCGCGATTGTGTAAGCGTAATGGGTTTCCAGCCAGTTGTGAAGTGCCGGCTGTCCGCACTAGAAAAGGTGGTTAAGAGGCTTGGCTTCGGTACACAAAGCGATCCGGGTCGTCACTTGACTGGTCGTAGACGTACTCCCGGTAATTACAGCCAGTGCCAACTGGGTAAGCAAACGTTGTGAAGTAAGCAGGCACCATCAACTGCTTTTTGTCTCCGGGACCACCAAGTAGGTGGATTTGTTTTGTTGGCAGTTTTGGCATTGGTGGTAATAACTAGTCAGTGTGCTTCTTCAGGAACTCGACCAGCAAGCGATGCGCTTCACCGGCATCGGCAATGAACTGCCCGTTGTAGTGGAAGCCTTCTTTGTCAACACGGATGACTTCCTTGCCACGCTCGCTCAGCGTGATCTCGGAGCGGTATTCTTCTTGGGTCATGGTTTCTAGGGAACTGTGGCCAGGGGCAGGGTGTTGACGCACCGCTGCCCTACCACATTACCACCATGTCAAGTAGACTAATGGTTCACCCAGTGGCGCTACGGTGTCGGCTGTTGCCCCAGGCTTAATTGTCTGGGGCTATTTAATGCCGAGCTAGACCTCGATGTGAGTAGGGTTACTGGCTCTAGGCGATACCAGCATCCGTGAGACGCTGTTCGAGAACTTCGATCCGCTCCATTGCTTCCTGCAGCGCCTTCACCGCCTTCATGTAAAGGATAGATGCCTTAAAGCTCAGCACCTCATCGCCATCTACTAAATCGTTGCTGGGGTCAGCAATTTCGTCTTCAGAGGCGGGGCGACGAGTAATTAAACCAGGACTGACTTGCTCTAATTCTTGTGCAATCGGACCAAGCTGCAATTCGCCTGTCGGATCATTTTTGTACCGGAACTTGGTTAGTCGTACAGCTTTGATGTCATCCCACTGGGTGCCTGCATCAACAATATCTTGCTTTAGTCGCTCATCAGAAGAGATGGGACCGTAGGAGTTGTTGGCGTTTTGAACGTTGCCGTTGTTGAGGACTTGGAATGTAATGGTTCCGTTGTCAATAGCCGTGGCTCCTGAGAACAAGTAGATCGCCGCGTTTATTCCGCTAGTAGGACCAGCACACCCAACAGCAAAAGCATTATTACCAGAAGCGAATGTGTATACTTGCCCAGTACTTCTAATCCTCATCCGCTCCGTCGGGCTGCTCGCTCCGGCGGCAGTAGTGGAGAAGACAAGCCTGCCTGGCATGTCGTTAGCGCCTGGGGTGCCGTCTACTTCGGCACGAATTGATGCTGCCCTAGTGAAATCTGTGCCGTCTGAACCGGAAAAATCAATTTCTCCAAGCCAATTATTATTAGCAACTATTGTTGTGTTTCCGATTGCTGTGGAACCGGCCCGCGCAAGAGTTAGATAGGCAGGTGTGGCAGCAGTTCCGCTGTCGTAATTTTGAATAATTGAAAAACCAAGTCCTCCATCTGCTAGCTCTAGTTGCTGTTTCGGTGCAGCGAGTCCAAATTGATAATCAACGTTGCTACGCGCAGTAGACGTGCCAACCAACAACCTGCCGGAGCTGTCGATGCGGCCTTTTTCACTGGAGTTAATCTGAAAACTAATACTTCCTAATGAATTGTTTGCGTTATGGATAAGCTGATAGCCGCCGTTAGAGCGTAGTTCAAGCCCGTAGTCATTGTTGAGAATTGTTTTATTAGCAGTGCCTTGGTTAACCGTAAAAATGCGCCCGGTACTTGCGCCAACGGATAGGATTTGACTAGGCGAAGTAGTGCCAATCCCTACGTTGCCTGCACGCAAAATAGTAAATGCATCTGAAGCTTGATCACTAAAAATTTTAAATTTAGGAGTTGTGTTATCATATTCGGCTCTAAAAATTTGTGATCCGGCAGAATTCTTAAAACTGATGTGAGAATCATTTGCACCACTGTTTGCAGTGCCCATACGAATTGTGATACCAGCATCAGAGCCAGTGCCTGCATCAACTTCTAATAAACTGTCAGGCGTCGCAGTGCCAATCCCTACGTTGCCTGTGCTGTCAATCCTCATCCGCTCAGTTGCGGGCGTAGAGGTAGAAGCAGACGTGCCAAATGTCAGGCCAGCATCAGCGGAAGAATGCCCACTTCCTGCTCGTGTATGAACTGCTTTGATAAAAGCATGTGGATCTACGGCAGTTGTTGTGTCATCTGTACCAAACAGAATCCCACTGAATACGTCTCCACCTGACCAGTTACCTGTACGTGAGTCTCTGATTTCCAGGAATGGTTGCGAACCACGGACAACCATCTGTTGCCCAGGCACAGAAGTTCCCAGACCCAGCTTCCCGTCCGATGTGATGGTCACTCTGTCCGCAAGAGACCCGCTATTTCTTGTCTGGAATACAAGTTGTCCACTATTAGAGCCAGATCCCACGCCCACTATGGCCGCCATGTTTCTAGTGGTGCCGCCAGAGTCTGGCCCTCTAAAAGTAATTTGACTTCCAGTAGAGCCGTATGCCGCAGTATCTTCAAGATATAGAATGGGAGTATCAGACGCAATATCAAGAATAGAATCTGGGGTGCTATCTCCAACCCCAACATTCCCATTTGCATCAACAAACAACCGCCCAGTGCCACCCGTCGAGATGGCTACGTTGTTTGCCGCAGGTAGATAAACCCCGTTGGTTGGAACGGTGCTGCTGGTTGGGATAAAACTAGCAGCGGTGCTGGTACCAGTGGTGACGACGGCTTGGCTGCCAAAATCTGGGCTGATTTTGGTTCCAGCAATTGCAGCACTAGCACTGACATCCGCATTAACGATCTCAAGATCGCCGATCATATCGCTGGTGATTTCGCTCCAGGCAGTGTCGTAATCAGTGCCGGATTGCTTAAATAGGACTTGATTTGCTGCACCCCCGTTGGGTACGCCTTGACCAACTGGTCCCTGAATACCTGGGACCGCCAGCGCAATCTGCGTATTTTCTTGGTCAATAATGGCAATTTGCACATTGGCCATGACTTAGTTCCGCGAATAAGTGCGTTGGACCGTTGCGATCCCGGTAAGCCAATAGTAACGGGTGCCGCTGCCTTGGGTAAGACTTACGTCATAGCCATAGCGACCAGGATCAAGCCCTACGCTTGTAGCCGGCAAAAGCTCCAGGTTGAATTCGCCGTTGGCTGCATCAGTAAGCGTTGGCGTAAAAGTTGCCACCTGCACTAGATCCGTCAACT
>Ga0208644_1002254_pt1 | contig 15502 bp, 21 predicted proteins | sample VirMetDEL_Nov_18_FD_184517 | JGI IMG/M metagenome (GOLD analysis project Ga0208644, IMG submission 184517) | Aqueous microbial communities from the Delaware River and Bay under freshwater to marine salinity gradient to study organic matter... | ecosystem: Environmental > Aquatic > Marine >... | reverse complement strand
TATCTATAACCATCTTCATCTTTATAAACCAGCAATGGAGAGACTTTTTCAGTCTTGCCACAGCTTCGGCATCGAACCTCAATTTTACCAGACGGCCTACGATTTGTCAACTTCTCTTTTTTCATATGGACATTATTTGCCTTATCTGATTTTGAAGCCTGTGCTAATTCTTTTTTTTCAGCAGCACTGAGTCCTAAAGACTCTACATCAAAACTATTTTTAGCATTTGTATTTGAAGATTTGTTATTCTCTTGTTGTTTACGTCTTCTATATTTAGTTTTCTTTTCTGCTTTTCTTTCATGCTTAGTTGTAATTTGTTCTAGCTTTTCTTCTAGTACTTCCTCAAGGAGTTCACTTAATAACGCTTTTAAATCTGATTTATCCATTACTTGCTACCTTTGCACGTTGAAGGTTAATGAATAGATCGGACATATTCTTAATTGAAGTTGCTAAATATGTTAATCTATCTATACGTTGTTGACAATACTTTTGTATTTCATGTAGCTTTCTACTTGCATCATTATCTAATGTTGCCTGCATATCTTGATTGCCCCATGTACCAGTATATTGACCAGCACTTTTACAAATGATTTCTTTTATTGTTGCCTTAGCCCAATTTAATCTTGCTGTTTCTCTATTAATAGATCTCTGAATATGAAATGATAAACTACCAAGAATATATGCCGCTTCAGCACAACCATGAATATCCATTTTTTCAATTTGATCCCTAGACATATTCATATATGCATAAGCAGTATTTGAATTTAAAAACTCTTCATGATAAGTGGACAGTCCAATATTAGATTCATATTCATCAAGAATAAGATCAATGCGTTCCATCTTATCAATTAACGCATGTTTATTTTGTTGATCCATTCTTCTGGTCTTTCATCATATCTAAGTTCTATAAATGTTAAATTGTTAATGGCACACCATTCTTTAATATCGACATCTCGCTTCTTCTGCTTGATAAAATCTTGTGCTGAAGCATGAAACATTGGAGTGAACTTATAGTGTTGTTGACCATGTACTTCTATAACTAATCTAAATTGTGTAATAAAGAAATCTAGAAAAGCATATTCTCCCCTTCTAATCGTTATTGGAACCTCTTCTAAAACTTGAGAGGTTGGAAATAGTCTTTTTAGTATATCTCTAGCAGTAATATGATAAGTAGATCTAGGACGACGTTCATCAGCCTTTACTACTCTACCCTTAAGATTGAGCCTATATTCATTAAAATCTAAGTCTTTTACTTTCATCTAGCTATACCTACAGTATCAAAGATTTCTTTTTCTAATCCAATACATCTCTCTTGATTCTCTTCAAGATATTGTGCGAAGTTTGGCATCCCCTGAAACTTTTCTGTATCAGACAATGTGATCCATGCACCCTTCTTTGTAGCTATTCCAAAGTCACAACATAGATCTGCAATTTCATATTCTCTCCACACACCTCTTCCATACTTAATTATACTCTCAACTTTTTGCCCTGGAGGACCAATTGCTGAAGTTATTACCTTCCAATGGATTTTTTGTCCTATCTGAGATTCTCCCTGCATTACTGCTTCTGAGTGACTAGCTTCAAGCTTTACATCTACTTGATACTTTAATGATGTTCCACTTTTTTCAGTTTTAGTTTTTCTACTTCCAAAAGATGATACATTCGCCATCATGTGAGTGATACCAACAACAGTTACATTATTGATTGGTAAAACATTTCCAATACGTCGACACCACTTTGCTTGTGTTTTTTGAATACTCATAACCTGAATATCTTTAAGTTCACCAGCAAGTTCTGCTTCAGCAGCAAGTGCCGAGAAGGAATCTATCACAGCTACAGATCTAGAGTGTCCATGTGCTATCTTATCAAAGATGGCTAGATAATCTTCTCCAGAGAGAATATTTCCCTCAGCACTTCCTACCATTTGAAACTTTTCTGGACCAAGTTGTAGTTCCCTAATACCTTCTAGATCTCTTTTCTTTAGTCGACCTTCAATATTTCCATAATAGATATATCTGTTTTGTGCTTGTGCATTTGCACAAAAGGATAAGGCGGTAACAGTATTATGAGTAACGATATGATTATCAGTAAAGTATAAACCACCATCATTATCTAGTTTAATACACTGGGTTTCATGAAGTCCAATATAATCAATAGCAACTATATTTCTTCTGGGATGATGAAGAGTCTTTTTAATTCTTTGTCTTTTTCTATCTAAACCAACTAATTTATGTAAATTATTACCGGATACATAACAAATAAAAGAACTAAACTCTTTATTATTTACTAAAGATTTTTTATTACTTATCTTAACCTTATATCCCAAAGATCTTACTACTTCTGCAAAATCGTTACACAACATCATTGAGGTGGTGGAAAAACTTAGTCTTCCATTTTTATCTACAGTGCCGTCTGTATCAATAAGTCCCCTGATAACTTCTTCTCTTATTTCAACAGAGTTATACTTATAGTCTTCTGGAATAAATTTAAAATGACTTGTCTTACCATTAAGTCCATAATACCTTAATTCTTCTAGATACTTATGTTTTTGATTAATAGAATAACTATTGTCTTTTCTGCTAATTCTGTAAGATATATTTTCTGATGTTTGTCGTAATTCATATTCGTTTTCTAATAAAGAAGAAATAGTATTTAGAAGTTGATGATCTGTATTAGTTAATACTATTGTGTTAGTTTTAATTGATGCATCACCTAATAGAACACCTAATAAATACGGATCTATTTTAACATATTTATCATAATATTGACATGGTTCAATATCTATAGAATATTTAGCCTGTTTATGTTTACCATTATTTCTAATAATACCATCTTTTATTATTTCTTTTAGAGGAACAACCTTGGCTTCTTTCCAATAATCTATTTTATACACTTTCCATAGATGATTTGGTCCACAGTCTGTATGAGTTCCATCTGAAAACTTTACTCTATATACAGGCATCATTCCTTGTGGAAATATACCTACAACCTTAGCTTTACCGTCATTACTACTAGGAGAAGGAACCGTATCACCGATTCTTATTTCTCCCATTCTTTTTGGTCCATCCATAGTATATACAGTTGAATATAATGGTTGATCCTTACCTATCTTTTCTGGACCAGTCATAATAAATAATGAACCTTCAGGAACACCACCACCGAGAGCAATATCAATCTTTGGAGATACAGAAATAATTTGCTTCGGTCTATCTGTAATGAAAGAAGCATCATGTAAAGCATCGCCAAATTGTTTAACTAAATCTTTATATAACGGATTATCTGTTGCGATCATATATTCTCCTACTAATCAAGTTTGTCATATAAGCTTTTCTTTTTATATCCCCTATCTGTGTTCCATTTTGGATTTTCAATGTACTTTACAGGAGTATCATCTGCATCTGGTTTAACTACCTTTGGAATTTGATACTTGTCTAGTTTATCCTTGACCCATTTTGGTGTTAGAGAATAGATGCTTTTATTAGCCCTGATGAATTGTAATAATTTTTCATCACCATATTCGTCAATGAGCTTATACGCTGTATAGATTTGGCGTTTGAGATAAGGTTGCCACTTTTTATAAGATTCTTTATCCTTATGTTTTTCGATCCAGAATCTGCGTGGCAATTCCTTATTCTCATCTGCCTGTGCTTTTCTTTCACACATCAACTCAGCTATCCATTGTCCTAGAGTCACTTGTTTACCAGGATTATGCCTAGACTGATATTTGCTTTCATATTTTTTATTCATTTAATCTTGTGTGTATAAGTAGAGTTTTTGACTGTATGAATACCCCTACCACTACGATTTGCATCTGCTCTTTCGGAAGCAACAGGAGTCATTATAGTAACTCCCTTATTTCCTTTTCCTGTTTTATTGATAAAATGCATCATAGTATTTGGTTTTTGAGTATTTGATTCTTCAGTAGTTAATTCTTCATTAACCGATTCTACAAGTTCAAGATTCATCCAGTTTGCAGGAAGGTCTTGAACAAATCCATTTACTAATTCTACCTCACGATCAAGATACTTAGCAATATCTTCTATGGAATTATCCTCAATTAGCATACCCTGTATCATATACTTTTCTTGCTTGCTTAGTCCTTTTGTATTTGCAAATTTAGCCATTATATAATCTCCCTCTCAGCCTTCTTTAAAAAGGCTTCGTTCTTAGTCTTAAGAAAAATAACATATTGATCAAAGTTAGCCTTTGTAGTATTTACAAACTTCCATGTTGGTCTACCAACACGCTGTTTAGTTTCCATCCCCTCACTATATAACCCATATGGATTAAATAGTTTGCCATTTTCACCGATCTTAACCATATATCTATGATTATGCTTAATAGCATGTACATATGGATTAATTTTTGCCTTTTCAACAGGTTCAAAATTAACCTGAAAAAACCCGTCTTGATCTATAAAGTCATGCCTACCACTAATGGTATACAGCTTTGTATTCTGATTAGCGTTGTCGATAGTTCCTTCTTTATAAAATCCATGTTGATCCTTGTCCGCATTAATAATATGTTCACTCATTTTAATTTACCTTTCCTTTTCCAGTCTGATTTGCTATAATTATCCTTTAAGTCATCACTAGACTTGACCCTAGACATACCTTTAGGTAGTTCTTTCATACCTTCTTTACGCTTTGTTTTATGCTCCTCTCTCATTTTGGCAATTAATTCTTTACCATATTTCTTTTCATTTGCTTCAGCAAGCTGTGCTACAGTTTTAATTTCTTTAATACTAGTATGAATACTATCGTCTGCATATGAGCGAAAAACCATCTTACTTTTACAATGAGTGCATTTAAACTTGGACGACATATCATCATATTCAGATATAGAACATATTAAATATGATAATTGTCCACATTTTTTACAATCAAATGTATATTCAGGCATCATCCTCTCCTATATAATTTTTTGGATTCAAACATTTAGAACAATATACTTTCATTGCTCTTGTAGTAAGAGAATACTTAGATAGTTTTAAATGTATTGTGTCTGGCTCTGACATTTTATTTGTTACTTCTACATTGGGAATAATAACGGTAACCTTATCTTTATTTTCTATTTTTCTCTTACAGTTATCACAGGTATCTGGTCTGTTCATTAATTATACCCTAAGAATTCATCCCATTCTGGTAACTTTTGGAAATGCCAAAAATTATAGATATTCGGCTCGAATGGTTTATTTATTAAAGGCATCCCTGCCTGTGATGGCGTCCTACCACCCTTCCTAATATTACATGGCTTACATGCCACTACAACATTAGTCCATGTTGTTGCATCTATTTTATTTTTAAACATTTTTTTAGGAGTAACATGATCTATAGTAATCATTTCTGAAGATAGATGTATATTACAATATTGACAGCGAGACTTATCCCTCATAATTACATTTGCTTTTGTTAAAGGAATTTGTCTTTTGACATTAATATAACGATTAGTTATAGCTACTGCTGGCACTTGCATAACTAAGCCACCAGCAGATTTAACATAATCGTCATAGTATTTCAATATAGTAACACCTTCTCCCGGCATTTCCTTACCAATAATTTCTAAACATATAGCACGTTTCCAAGTAATAATTCTTAATGGCGAGCCATCTGTATTTAATACTAATGCTGGCTTATGCATGTGTCAACTCATGTACTTAATTACCATACCCATAAATAAAGCAGTCATAAAAGACGCATAAATTCCTACCCAAACGCACATAGTAATCCTAGTCTTAATTGGAACCTGATTCATTATATCATCTGCATTTCTTTGTGCCCTATGAAGTCCTCTTGATACCTCAGAATCTGTTAATAACAAATGCATATTTTTACCAGCAACACTTATCTTTACATAATGATATTTCTTTTCTGCACTTGTCACTGGTAAAGTATTTTGAATTATTTGCATATGACCAAGTTCTGGATATTCTTTAATAAACATATTTATACCTCATAAGCTTAAATCATCAAAATTTAAATCTTCTAAATCATTTTTAGATGCACCAATTTTATAAGACGTAATTTCGCTCTCTTGAGGGGCAACTTGAACTGCCTCACTATTCATAAATGCATCTGACCAACCTTTAATAGGATTCTTCTTTGCATTATAAATCTTTGGAAACCCAAGTGTCTCAAGACGCGAGTCAACTAACCATTCAATATAACCATGCAATGTGGTCTCATTTAAACCAATTAATGATCCATCTTTAAATAGATAGGATGCCCATTCCTTTTCTTCATTTGCTGCCCTTTGAAACATAGCAATAGCATCATCGTGACATCTCTTTACTATATCCTGAAACCCTTCAGATTTTTCATTCTTTAGAATATTTAGAATAGTTTGAGTATTATATAAATGGACCGCTTCATCTCTCTTAATTAGTCTAATAATATCTGCATTTCCAATCATCTTTTTATTCTTAGCAAAAGCAAAAGAACAAATAAATGATACATAAAAACGAACTGCTTCTAAGATATTAATACTAATAAGAGTCATATAGAGTTGTTCTTTAACATCCTTATATGTGCCATATCCTAGCTTATTATAATCTTCAATAGCACTTTCTGCCCTCTTCAGGATTTCCTTATCTTCTAATGTAGAATCAAATACAGAGCTTGGATCTGCATAAACATTCTTAATGATATAGCTGTATGATGTACTATGAATCTGCTCAAAGAAACCCCATACATTTAGACAGGCTTCAAGCTCAGGATTACTAACATACTCAAGCAGCGTAGGAACACCACGACAAATGACACTATCAAGCATCGTTTGATACTTTAAATTAGAAGTAAAAATAAACTTCTCATTATCTGTAAGTGTTTGGAAATCTGCTCTATCCTTTTTAAGTTCAATCTCTTCGGGTCGCCAGAAGAACTCTATTTGTTTATTATATAGTTCCCAGAAGATAGGATATTTAAATCTATCATACCTCTGTAAGCCTAATGGCTCACCTAAGAATAATGGTTGAGTTGTAGTATCTACATTTTTCTTATTTAATACAGTTATCATATTGAACAACCTCCACCTTCACAACCACTAGTTACATCTACATCGCCATCTGGACTATTAGCATAATACAAAGTCTTAACTCCTACCTTGTAAGCATAAACTAAATCTTTAATAATAATACTTAATGGAATACTCCCGCCTTCATAATGAGAATAGTTGTAGTAATTATTTGTGGATATTGACATATCAATCCATTTCTGTAATGTAGCAACCATATTAAGTAATGGTTGGTTATTTTGAAAATCAAATGCTAAATCATAATATTTTCTATTCTTATGAAATGCTGGAACTAACTGCTTCAACATTCCATTCTTTGCTTTTTTATATGTTAAAAGTCTTCTGACTGGTTCTATTCCATTAGTGCTGTTCTGGATAACACTTGAAGACTCACATGGCATTATAGCACTGACCGTAGAGTTTTTCAAGCCAAATTCCTTAATTCTTTTCTTTAATCCTTTCCAATCCATTGAGAGTTTTCGTTTTACAAGTTTTTTTGCTGTTGGATTGGCCCAATCATAAGGACATAAACCATCAGCATATCTTGTTTCATTGAATTTTGGACAAGCACCGCTTTCCTCTGCCATCTTGCATGAGGCATCAAGTAAATAATACTGTATCTTTTCCATCCATTCATCAACAACTTCTAATGTTTCTGGTGAATAATACGACAGTTTATTTTTTGCTAAAAATCCAGCAAGATTAGTAATACCTACACCTAAAGAACGACGATTAAGAGTAAAGGTTTCTCCTGCTTTAATAGGATAGTCCTGATAATCAATTAATGCATTTAATAATCTAATGGTGATCTCACAAGACTTTTGTAACTCTTCATCATTATTTATTTCAATTAAATTAATTGCAGATAGGATACAAATACCAATCTCTGCCTCTGGATCATCAATATGATTTAGTGGTTTAGTAGGATGAGTGATTTCCACACACAGATTTGTCATCTTTACATCTGCGTTCCAACTTCCATTTTGATTACAATGATCAATATTCATAACATAAATACGACCAGTCTCTAATCTTTCTCTTGCAAATAATTCTGCAAGTTTCCTTGCTTTAATCTTCTTGCTAAACTGTAGATTGCTACGAGACTCATATTGTAAATATAAATTATCAAATTCCTCATGACCGAAAGCATCATATAAACCTGCACATTCTGCTGGTGATAGTAATGTTATATCTTCATCTTTAATCAATCTTTCATAAAATAATTTTGAGAATTGAATACAATAATCTAACTTACGAACACGATTATCGTCTGTTCCGCCATTATTCTTTAATACTAACACATCTTCTATTTCATAATGCCAAAATGGTATATTTACAGTCGCACTACCACCACGAATGCCGTTTTGACTCGTAGCCTTTACTGCTGATTCAAAGAGTTTGAGATATGGAATAACACCAGTATGCACTACTTCTCCACCACGAATGGGCGAATTTAATGGTCTCATTCTACCAAAGTTTAAACCAATACCAGCACGACGAGCAGTATATTTAGCAACACTATTAACAGATGCGGTAATACTATCTAAACTATCTCCTACATCAACAAGCACACAAGACGCAAACTGACGAATCTTAGTTCTCACCCCCGCCATAACTGGAGTTGGAAGATTAATCTTAAATGTAGAGAAATAATCATATGCTTCTTTTACCTTAGTAACTCTATCTTCTCCACACTGCATAAACAATACCATAGCAATCAGCATATAAGCAAATTGAGGTGTTTCATATAGTACTCCAGTGTTCCTATTCTTCAATAGATATTTATCTACCATTTGTTGCAATCCAGAATAGGTAAATAAATAATCTCTATCGTGCTTAATATATTCTCCTAACTTATTGATCTCATCTTTAGAGTAAGATTCTTTTGTATATTTAATAATCATAGGATCATATAAATCTAATCTAACTAAATCTCTAATATGATCTAAGAGTCTTGGTGGACTATATCCACCCCATACATCCTTACGGACCTTAAAGTTCAATAGTTTAGCAGCAACATATTGATAGTTAGGATCTTCTTCAGAGATTAAATCATTTGCTGAGTCAATAAGTATTTGATGAATATCTACAGATGGAATCTTATCATATAGTGCTAACTCAGCATTCATCTCAATATCAGAAAAACTAACTCCATTAATTCCTTCACATGCCCAATTTACCACCTGATGAATTTTCTCTACGTCGAAGTCTTCCAATTTACCATTTCTTTTCTTAACTCTGATATTCATATTCTTTCCTTTTCCTGATAAAAAAACCCGTCACCTTAATCCCTACATCGTCTAGCGAATTCAAGATTTATAATTGTGACGGGTATGATTTTTTAGGCGACACAGTTTTGTGTTTATAATAGATGATATGTTAAAGTAAATTTTTATATATTGTATATCTATTATTAACAACTGATTAAAGCTGGATAGTGTCGCTTTAGCTTAATGTATATGTAGCGTCTTTATGTTCCAGCTATCACATATACACCTTTATTTGTTTTTAAAAAAATTATTGATATTTTTTCATGTTTTTATTTGCACAATGGCAATATCTAAAATATTTGGTATTTGGACTATCTTGATTTACTAAAGAAATCAATAAATATCCACGACCATGACAATCCTTACATGAATTTTTTGAGAATATCCTAGCCTTCTCAACCATATATTCCATCTCTGCTTTTTCTTTTATTTCCATCTTTTGAACATCGTCCATATAGATACTCCTAGCCTGTATATAGGGAAAAATGTAGGTCCAGCAATATAATTATACTGCCAGACCTACCATATAGCTAGTTATTTTTGGATAATTTTTGAACTTCATCCCAGATCGCATCAAGTTTTTTATCTCTATTTTCATAGTTATATTTAATTTGATGCGTATCCATCGAAATAGAATTAATGATTTTTGTTGTATCATCAATTTTTTGACGAATTTCGTCCATATTTTCTTCTAGGATACCAAGTCTGTGAGTAATAGTTTCGTTCACACGCTCCTCCAAAAGAATGATCTTTTTAGAGTGTTGGGTTAAAGTTAGTAACATCCATCCCAATATTGGCAAAAATACCATTCCTAAAACTTCGGCTACATGTCTAATTAATTCCCAGGCTTCTAGCATGTTTTTGCCCTTATTTTAGGTGATTAAAATTTACCAAAGATTTCTCGCTTCATACTGATCTGTTGTAGGATCACTACCAGAACCATAATGGTAGACTAGTTCACCAGGAACATCTTGTGTTGGGTTAGCTGCATCGTCTGTGCCAGAAGCAATAAGCGTTGTAGAGTTATCAACACCAGCAGAAACATTCCATGCACCAGACTGTGCAACACTAACTGGTGTACCTCCCCATGGTGCGGTTGTTGGATTCCAGTCACCATTTCTGATAGCTGTTTTGTAAAGTTTAACTTCAACAACAGCGGCTTGATTGTTCTGATACTTATTAGCACTATCAGAGGAACCAAACAATAATGCATTGTTAGCAGCACCAGCAATATCGCTAGTAACTTTAACAATAACTTGGTCTCCAGCATTCCAACTGGATACTGGTAATGTGCCATTTGCTGGATCAATATAGTCGACGCCAGAAGCAAGAGTAATAACTGGATTACCCTCACCGATGTTTACTGTTTGAAATCTAGCACTGGCTACTGTACCAGCAAAGCGAACCGAACCAGCATCTACATCTGTACCAGTAGCAAACCCATCACTACCAAAAGAAGTATTTGCAGTTCCACCAATAATATTCCAAAATGCCATAATATCACCTCATTAAGTTAGCATTTGGAAATAGAATTCCTAATATTTCCTACAATAAAAAATCCTATTCCTGTTTATTAATTATACACCATCTTGTAATTAGAATAATAAAGTCTCAATCCAAACACATTTGCCTTTGATAATTGACTTAGATGTTTATCTAAATGTAAATATCCATTACATATAGACGGAACTCCTGTTTCTATCTGAACAACATGTGTCATAATTAAATTGTCTATAAAGTCATCATTATAATATCCTAGAGATGGTAAAAAAATGTCTATACCATATTCTTGTAATAATTTTACTATATTAACAACTATATTACCATCTTTATCGTCATGCCAGTTTAACATGATTCTTAAAGTTACATTATGATCAACACAAATTTGTTTAATAGATTCTATATCTAGCTTGAGTGGTATCCAATCACTATTCATTAGATAATGCCTGTGACAAACTAGATCAATAGCATTTGCACCAGCCTTAATTAAAGATAATGTCTCATGTTGTCTGACTTGCCTATCCGACTTTCCTAATGGATAATCTACTGGACCAGCTATAACAAATCCTTCTGGTATATAGCTAGAAATTTGCCTAATTTGAAAGATATCAGTACAAAATCCATTTAATCCACGATCAATCATACTAAATACTTTTTTCATTTCTTCTCTAATATCTAATACGTCTGAAGTATTATAATTACAATATTCGTAATACATCTTGATACCCTTCATCGCCCAAGACACCGTCAGCAAAACCATACCACACAGCATCTCTGCCATGGAATATCCAATCTTCTTTAGTATTTAATTGAGATTGTATATATTTACGAACTTGTGTTTTATTTTTATTATTAAAAAACTCTCCATTATTACATGCATCTGTGTAAATATCATACATTATTTTTAACTGAGTTTTGGCGTGATTCATTCCAGATAGAACTTGTTTATGGGTTCCTTCTAGATTAGAGCTTCCGTCATGTATTAACCATTCACAATTTGCTGTTGTAACTCTTATTCCCTTACCAATTACTGCTTGTGGGATAATACTACCCATTGAAGCAGCAATGCCATAACAAATATATACAAACTGACATGGACTATTCACAATTGCATCATAAATAGCCATACCAGCATTCCAATCTCCACCGATACTATATTGATGAATAATGATTCTATCTTTAGATTTATTCTCTAAAATTCTTAGATTCTTAAGAAAGCCTATTACAAGCTTTTCATCTATTGCACCATCTCCACCACATAAATATATTTCTCTAGTACTTAAAGATAAATTATTATCATATATATCATTGAAGTCTGTATTTTTGTTCATTTGATACTCTTAATAAATCCAATTAGTCTTTCCTTAACATTATTCATAATTTCTCTATCCTGAAACATTTTCCCTACAGAAATTCTAAATCTATAAGAGGTCATAATATCAACAGATTCTATGCCAAGAACACTACCTATAATTTTTTCAAAATCTTCTGTTGTTGTTTCGATACCATCCCCCAACATAAAATTAGTATGTCCAACCCAGAATTTAAAATGTCTACTAGCTAGAGATTGTTCTGTTAATGGAAGTATACCAAACGGGGTCATTATGGATTTAATAATTGGAGTAACTTGTTTACCCAAGAAAAAGCTTTCATCTAATCCTAACTCTTCTAATTCTTCTTCGTCAAATTCTTCTTCACTCACTTCTCTCATATCTTCTAATTCTTGATCATATGCGTCAACCCATTTCTCCCATCCAACATCATAGTCTTTAGAGTACTGTACGTCATCACTCATTGTATACCTCCTCTAATATTAAATATTTTAGCTGGATCTATTTTATTTTTTAAATTTGATTTTTCATTATCAACCTTAGCATCTGCTGCTTCTAATGCTCTCCACATTATAACTGTATTTAATATAAATTCTTTTTCTTTAGAATTCTCTGGGAATGATTCTAATGCATCTAATATAATGGGTGTAACACCACCATGAGTTAATTGAAATAAAAATGAAGCTATTAATTCTGCGTTATTATCAGAAAAATCATTACCATCTACTGCTATTACAAACTCTTCTTTCTCTTGATTAATTTGTATTAATATAGAGAATGATGGATCTTTTAATAGCTCATCATATGATCTACTAAATGATTTTAAAACATCTTTTTCAATATCATTGAATACATTTTCAGTTTCATTATGTATCTTAGTTTTTTTTCTAAAAAAATTAAACATTCTCACTCCTATAAAAAAGGGGTATACATAATTATACCCCTGAAATACTTGGTCCTATAGTGAAATTCTAATTTTTATGTTTCTAGTATATGTTTATCTTCTACTTCAAAAAATCTCATTGGTCTACCATCTATACCTGTCCATGTAATTCGTTTTTCCATCCCAAGATGGCTACCGATAGTCCATCTCAGGTCCATTGGATTATATGGATTTTCTTCTACTGTTTCTGCATTTTTATCAGACATACCAATAACCCTACCCATCTCATATGAATCACAGGCAATCATGAGTGGTGCTAGTTGTGCCCAATGGTCACGACCACCATTAGCATTAACCTTAGGTGTTCTACCAAATTCAGATGTAACAACAAACATAACCTTCTTAGATAAACCTCTACTTTCTAATGTTTGAATCAACATAGAGATATACTTATCAAGCATAACTTGTCTGCCTTCTAAAGCATCTGCAATATTATTATGCATATCCCAGCCACCATATTGTACAGTAACAAACTTACTGCCGGTCTCTACTAGTCTAACTGCTGTTAATAAATCAACACCAAAACCATTCTCTTTATATGCCTCATATTCAGCATCTTGTTCTACCTTGAATGCCAATGAGGCTTCTCCTAATAGTACATCAATGGCTTGTAGTCTTAGGTCTGCCCATTGTTTACCAAGCATACTCTCATTGCCATGAAATTTTTCCTCAATGCCTTTTAGGGCAGATAATCTATACTTAAATCTTTCTTCTTCAACACTAAGCTTTAGATCTTTTCTACCTTCTTGTGTAGCATCATATCCAGTATAACGACCACCCATCCAAGCTGCATCATCATGTTGAATAGAATTCATTTTAATGTATGTAGGAATACCATTTTTTTCGCTATTAGTGCCAAAAACCCCAGCGGTCATACTACCAAGGCTTGGCCATTTTTGTGTTTCTCCATTACCAAAGTTATCCTTACCAGTCATTACCCAGTGTGTAGCACTGGCATGATTAGCATCTCTATGAGCAAAAGATCTTACAATAGAAATCTTATGGCCTATCTTGGCTAGATCCTTAAATAATCCACCAAGTTGCATACCAGGAACATTAGTGGTAGCTGCACCAGTTACAGACCTTCTATCTGATGGTGCCTCTGGAATTGGATTAAAAGTTTCAATATGTGATGCCCCGCCCCCAAGGAACAAAAAAATTACTGCATTTTGATCCTTATCTTCAATATCGTCAGCAAATGATATATTACCATGACTAATCATAGTTCCCATGGCACCAGCAGTCAAAAGAAAATTACGTCTATTCATTTTGTTATACCTTATATTATTGTTTGGACACCCAAATTCCATCAAAATTGTCAATCAAAAACTGTCTCAGTTTAGATGTTTGTTCTGATTCTCTTAATGCAGTAATAAATTCTTGTTGCCTATATCCCTGAAACTCTCTTATATTTAATCCTTCCATTACTATATTATATGATCTCTGTAATTGTGTTTTCATAAAATGTCTAAAAGCTATTTGAGCCTCCCAATATTCTGGATCTTTATCTTTAATAGCCATACATAATGCAGTACAATAAACTGAAAATTCTAGTGGACCTTTTACTGCATCATACATTGTGCCATCATGCCTGCCAGTTTTATGTTCTTCTATAGCTACTTCTGCACCATTCATATAGGCACACCACTCATCTACTAAATAAAGTGGCTCATTATCCCATGCTCCTTGTCCTCTAACATATGTATCATACCTTGACTCTTGTAAAATGGAAGGAACATATGGAATAATATCTCTCTTTTTTATACTAGGCTCTGGAAAGCTAATACCTTTGCCACCTAAGAGATAAAAACTATTATGCCTTATTTCAGATCCTTTATTTATATTATTTCTTAAATCTGCTTGTATCATATGTGTAGTCTCATGTGCATCAGTATCCCTGTCATATTCTAAGACAGGATTTCTAGCCCTGTTAATTATATCTGCATATTTACTTTCTTCAACTATCCTTGTTCTATATATTGGAACGTCTTCAAATATTAAGACTGGTTCTGGTTCTGGTTCTGGATCAGGTTGAGGTTCTGGCTCTGGATTAGGCTGAGGCTCTGGTGTTGGATTAGGCTGAGGATTTGGGTATGCTGGAATAATTGGTTGTATGAGAATATCTGGTGTTGGATTAGGTTTATTAATATTTAAAAACAACACCATACATACAATGATTAAAAAAATATGTAAACCAGAGATGTTTTTCATATGTCACCATGCCTTACATGACCAGTAACGTGCTTTCCATTTTGGACCAGGATTATCGCAATTATGTCTTGCTCTAAAGCTTTTTCTTCTTTCAGGAATATTCTTCTTTATCTTCATATTGGGATCACCAAAGCGTACTATAACCACATTACCACTTTCATTCTTTGTATATACAGCAAACTTTTTAGGACCACCTGGAGTTCTAAATGGTTTATTTAAGGTGACTTTTCTTCCTT
>Ga0208644_1002252_pt1 | contig 15505 bp, 20 predicted proteins | sample VirMetDEL_Nov_18_FD_184517 | JGI IMG/M metagenome (GOLD analysis project Ga0208644, IMG submission 184517) | Aqueous microbial communities from the Delaware River and Bay under freshwater to marine salinity gradient to study organic matter... | ecosystem: Environmental > Aquatic > Marine >... | reverse complement strand
TAAAGATAACTGACTGACGAGTGGCGTTTTCTGATTGCTCATCTCTCCAGACAGAAGGCTCGTTAGGACAGTACCTAAGCTCTCGAACCGTGTCTTTCTCTTCGTCGTAAACGGTAACTCCTTTCTGTGGGAGCATAAATACAATTCCAGCTTTTGTAATCAGCTCAAATTCAGCGTTCTGATTTACAGCCTCTTTTCGCTTAATTGGCGGGGCTTTAGGCTTGGATGGGGTCGCCACAGGAGCCTCCATCACGGCTGGTTCAACATTAGTCGGTTGGGCTTTAGGCCGCCCAGGGCGCTTTTTGGTTTGTTCCATTTAAATTGAATTATTTTTTAGGTGTGTATTTATGCGAAAGATCTGTTACAAGCTGCTTCGATTTAGAAGCCCCTATATCTCTAGGTATAACGCCAAATCTAGCTATGTTGCCTAAAAATTTCTCTCCAAGACCACCATTTCCAAGGTGATTGATGACAAGATTTCCATCTGTCCTGGCAGAGTTTCCTGTTGTGTTTGCTAGGGCGGTTGCGACTATCTGTTCATTGTCATAGATAAACAGATTGTTGTATTGATCCCTTCTAATCAAAAAAACGTAAGCCGTCTTTTTATCTGGGGTTGGAGATGTGTTGTCTATGATTGGGAAAATAGTTTCAGCCCTTACAAATTCTCCTTTCTCTCCGCCAAACTTGAAGTAGTATGCGTCTGTCTTGTATGGGTCTGAATATCCAAAAGTCAATCCCTGACCAGAGGTTGCAGACCCCTGAAACAAAAACCCAAACTTAGGGTTGTCTTCAATTTCAGCAGGCGTTTTACCTACAACGGCGAATAGAGTGAACTCCCCAGATCTAATGTATGAAGCATCAAGGGTAAGGGCATCACCGCTGTCTAGTTCTGCGCAATTAGTCGCCACGCCGCCGCTATCCTTACTTTTTCCTGTTTGAAGAGGTATTGTACCTACAATAGTTCCGATGTCATATGTAGACCCAAGGGAACCTCCATTGGTCCAGCCAGTAACGTTACCGCCGCTAGATGTGATATTCTCCTCTGTGAAGTCTATGTCTGGTTTATTGCCCTCTCCGAAATCAATATCTCCGATTACATTTCCAGTCCCGAATGCTGTGCCAGATGTTCCTCCGATAAATGTTTTAGAGCTAACTTCTTTTGTGGTTCTTCTAACTGGGAGGGTTTTCACCTCGCTAACCACATCATTGAAAGACTGAATATTAGCCTCCTTGACATTGGTCTTGCCTGTAACGGCATCAAACCTCATGACCCTTGTCTTTACGAGGTCAGAGGAGACGAAGTTCATGATAGATTCTATCAGTTTAGCTTCGCCTCCAGCCTCACACGCGACAGATACAGAAGTCTTCTTGAAAGACTCGCCATCCAAGAGATTGCTCTCTTCATAAAGAGTGGCGTCATTAAATACAATGTTAACTCTACCAAGAGAGGCCGTCATGAACGCAAGCAGATCCGCAGATACCGCAAAGAGGTCAAGTCCCTCTCCATTATCAGAGGCTTCGACGGACGATACGTCGACGTCTTTTCGCTTGAATAGGAAGAATTTTTTCATTGCATTAAAAGTACTGCAAATATACTAAAAAAGAAAAAGGCCCCGTAGGGCCTATTTCGTTCGTAAAGTCAGTTTTAGAACGCTCTAAACGCAACGTGTACTTCCACTTCATTGCCTCCAGTCACGTTAGCTGCACCCACAACGAACTTACCAAAGAGAGTTCTTTCGTCAGTTGTGATTGATGCTGCGTTACCGTATGAAGCCATAGCGTCAGTATTCACGCCATCAACTAGAGTACATGTTTTTGCAGTTCCAGCCAAAACGCTTGTGTTTGCAGAGCCATCGAGATAGATGACATCCGCAACAACTTGTTCACCGTCATAGTCCGAATCAGTACCCAAGCTGAAGGTAATGTCTACGGCGCTTGCAACGGTAACAGTTCCGACTGTTCTAACAATAACACTGTCGATTACAGTGTTTGCTGGCTGCTCAATCTCAAAGTTTGTGTCAGTCCCATTAGCAAAAGCTTCTGAGATTCTAACCTTTCTTGAGACTACAACAGAGCCAGATTCTTGATGTCTAAACTTAGCCATTGTAATCAGTTTTATGAAGGTCAGGACAGGGCCGAAGCCCCGTCCCTTACTTCAGATTAATTATCCAGTGATGATAACGTGCTGGTTAGCAGCGCGAGTCACCAAAGCGATTTCAGAGCGGTAGTGGAACGTAGCAACGTCCTTACCTGCATCACCGTTGTTGGTGTGACCCAAGACGCCACCGCCAGTTACCCAGTGCTCCATTTCGCGAGAGTAGCCGTTTGCCTCCTTGTAGTACATAGACAAGGCTGGAGCCTTGATACCAGTACGAGCATCAGCAACAGTAGTCAATGGAACCATAGCACCCTGGAGGTAGTTAGAAGCACCCAACAAAGTCGGATCGTTCAACAACTTCCAGTCATGCTTGTGGAACGTGTAACCACCGCGAGTGAAAGACTTAAATCCGAGTTTAACGGCCATGTCAGCGTCATTGTTGAATGCACCAAACTGTCCAGGCAAGCCTGCAGTGACAGAGGTAGCGATACCTGAAGCCAACATGTCGTCGATAGCGAGGTCTTGCTTTCTGTTCAAGTACATAGCGTACTCAGAAGGCGCACCCTGCTTATCCAACTCCATGATCAAATCATCAAACTCAGCAAAGCTGTCGAGTGGGTTAGCGTTAGCGTTAGAGATAGTAATACCGCCAGCAGCAACAGCTGTGACGTAGCCGTCAGAACCAGCCAAGTTGGGGTCCAAATCTGCAGCAGCGTTAGCAGTACCAGTAGCGTTATTGTTTTGCTCACCGAACAGCATGATCATTTCACGCTGATCTTCAAAGCGCTTACGAGCTTCACCTTCAGCGTACATGAACCAGCGGTACTCACCGCCGCCGAGGTTCACCCAACCGATGTTAGTGGCCTGAGAACCAGTAACTTGGTGGCGACCCTTAACGATAGCAAATGGGTTCTTCTTACGCTCAACCTCTGACTCCACGAAGTAGCTTGGCTGATCAGAACCCTGCGGGTACATGTTGCCCAAGAGGATCAATTCACCAGTTCCTGCTGGGTTGGTAACAGTGTTGTTATCAAGTGGTACGAGAGTCACAGTTGTGCCAGTGCTCGAAGCATTAGCAATGTAGCGAGTTCCAGTAGCTGCGTCCATAAAGACGTCGTACTTGTTGATTGGAGTTGCGGCAATCGTCAACGAAACAACATCGTTCGTCACACCAACCAAAGCACTCCATGCGATAGTCTTATGACGACGGCTAGCCTCGAACCACTCCACTTGGTCGGCAGAGCCGCCAGAAGTGATTGCGCCAGTCATCTTCAAAAATCCAGTAATACCTTGGTCACCGTAGGTTTCGACCAAGTTTTCCATGACCAGCTCCTTGTTAGTGCCGATCAAATCGTTGAGGGCAGCATAAGTCTCAGCGGTTGTTCTAAACGCTGGGTTTACGTTAGTATGCCCTTGTGCTGTTGTAGCCATAGTTTCTTATTTGTTAGATGTTAAAAGTTAGTCTATTTGACCCCTGAGTCTTCATGATTTCACGAAGTTGACCAGTTAATGGGTCAGATTGGTTTTGGTTTTGGGATATATTTGGCGTAGTATCAGTTGAGATGTTAGCCGCATTGCTCACAACAGCCTTCTGACCATCACCAACACCCTGACGATAAGCTGACGCAACAATAGTGTCAATGTTATCAATCACAGCGAAGTGAGAGTTTAGTTTGTCGTAATCCCATGAGCCATCTTCATAGACATAGTTGTCAAAGAAGTTGTCTAGTTGAGAGTTTCTTTGAATGAGACGACGTCTGTGGTCTTCACTCAAGGAGTATGTGAAGGTTCTATCTCCACCGAGGTCAAACTCAAGTGCTTCCATGGCGTCCGTTTCGGTGGCCATATTTTGCATCCAAGCATCGTCGATGTACATAGCATCTTCATCATTGTATTGTCCTCGCTCTTCACGTGGGGCTGGTGCCTTGAACTGCTCTCTGATCTTTTCGATACCTCCACGAGCGTCCTCAGCATCAATCTTAAGTTGAAGCATAGACAGCTGGACATCCTTTTCGTCATAGACGTTGGGGTCCAACTTGTATTTACTGCCAACCAACATGTTGATCTCTTCAAAAGACAGGTTAGGGTAGTCCTGAGACATCTGAACTCGTACCGCCGTTAGATCGTCCATTTCGGACGTATTCATTGATTGGTACGTAAACCAGTCCTCTGGGTTTCTCCCAGTCTCTTGAACGAAATCGGCAATAGCCTGTACACGTTCGTCAACACTATTATTTTGACTTAGTTCCTCGAAGCTATTGATCTCTCTCCCTAGCCTTTCGCTGAGATACGTGTAGACCGCTGCCTCAATTTCCTCGTCACTATAATCTTCTTCATATCCGCCACTAGAGTCGTTCTGATTGTACTCTCTGTTACGAATATATTCTTCTCGTTGACCCTCTTCTGGCTGAGCAATTTGCTCAAGTGTAGAAGGCTCCTGAGATGGAGCAGCCTCTGGGTCTACATATGGAGTTTCTGCAGGTTGATCTGGTTGAGCCTCTACTTGAGGGGCTTGCTCGATCTGCTGTTCAGCAGCCATGCTTGCCGCAAGATCTTCTGGGCTATTAAAGATCTCAAGCTTACCTGTAGATTCCGTTTGAGTGTTTTCTTGAATCTCTTCCATTGTATTGAATTATTTGTTTGTTTTAATTATCCGAAGTAGGCGATAAGACCGCCTTGAGGGGCATTCGCCTGCAAAGACACAGACAGCCATCTCCCGTAGATCGTAAGACCTCTAGGGAATGAATTGTCACTAGCGCCAGTTCCAATCTGCATACCACCAACCCCTCGGCCTCCAGAGCTAACTCCAGGACGGAGGAATGAAATTACCTCGTCATTGTCCAAACTGCAGTTTGCACTAATTGTAAATGTGTTGGCGTCACTACCAGTTTCCAATGTAATGACGGTGCCAAGAAGCAGGCCGTCTTCGTCATACACTTCATCTCCAAGCTGTAGACCCAATTCAGCAACAACAGTTTCATCAACCACAATGTTAGCAGCTGAACTTACGGCTCCGTTTACTGTGGCCGTAAAGAATCCCTTGCTGTTAGCCGCCTGAGCAGTGTTGATTGTTCTTTCTGGATCTTCTGCGATAAGCGAGTCTATAACAGCATCAGCAAGAAAGGTAATTGCCACAATAGCCATGCCCTCTGGCGCATGAATTGTGTTTGCTGCTGTATCCATAAAAGCAGAACCAAGCTGCCCAAAGGCGGCCTGGTTTGCTGTAGCTGTATTTGAAAGTTTAGCCATTATCCGAGAGTGTTAGCTGGGTTGTCTTGTCCGAATACACCGTACTCAATAACCTGATTTACTTTGGTGCCGTAAGCCTTAAAGGTCTTGTCTACTGCAACAGGAATGAAGGCAAACTGACCACCAGCGATCTTAGCTACAGAGGCATCAGAGTCGGTGTCGTTATAGACGTAAATGTAATCTTCGTATTCGGTAGCGAGATTGTTGACATACACGTAGGCTGACGTATCCTTGTCGTCTGCTTTGTATACAGTGATTCCGCTTCCTGCGCCAGAGGTAGCAGCTACCTTAGCGCGGATCATAGTGCCAGAGTCTGCGACAAGCGTCGTGGCCACGTTAAGACCAAGGGCTGTGCTCAGAACGTCTGCACTTGAAATCCCAAGTGTGACGCGAACGCTAGCCATTAGGAATGATAGATTAGGAGATACTCTACGTTTTGATTTACAGTCCCAGACGGAGTCTCTACGACAATGTCGCAGTCAGGAGTAGGTGCCGTATCTGCACTCCACGGAATAAACAACCAGTCGCCCCCGTAAAGCCTACCGATTTCCGTTCCGCTAGCGCCAAGCTTAACGGTCATGTATTCTGAATTGCTGCTAGACAAATTCCTTATATATACTTTGTTCGCAGCGTCTTCGGTGTAGTCAGTAGCCGTAAGAAGCGTATATTCAACAGCAGAGCCAGCATTGCCAGCCAAAAATTTACGAGCAACGCCCGTGGTTTGGTCCAAGCCAGTAGAGCTGTCAGCCTTCGTAAGAGTAGCAGTTGAGCTCAATGACAAAGCATCGCCAGTGAGATCCCCACTAGAGATAGTAATAGATGCAGTAGTAGTAGCCATTTTTGTTTTTAGTTATTTAGTGCAAATATAGTGATTAACAACTTTTCACTACTCGCATGCCATTCTCAGCCTTTTTCCAAGAAACCCGCTTGGAACTTTTCTTCTTTTTCATGCCAGTTTGGTTGCACTGAGCAAGTGTGGGGCGGCATGCAGGGTAACCTGTACCACGCCTCTCCCCAGCCTTCTTCCTACCGCATGGGACAAACTTACCAGCTCGCTTTGAAGCCTTGCAGTCGACCCATCCTCGGCCCTGGTTTCTACCAAACCATTTACGCAGGCCTTCATCCTTCATTTCTCAGACTTGTTCCCCCAGTTCTTAGCCCCAACCTTTCTGCAGCGCACGAGAGCACCAGAGGCGTAAGCTGATGGCCACACCTTGTACCTCGCTTTAACTTTTTGATAGCAAGCGTCTTTTTTGACTTTTACCTTGCTGTTACTCATTTTCCTCTACGCGGAGCATCCATAACCCCCCTTGTTTGAGGAGTTCTCAGCTTCTTCTTCTTTTTCTTCTCCTCTTTCTCCATCTTTCTTTGTTCCGCTTTAGAAACCATCAATGGCTCACCAACCTTCGCTTTAGGTTCAGATGTTTTGAGGGGGGTCCCCATTACGCCTGTCTGAGGAGTCTTGGTTGGCTCTGATGTTCCAGGCTTAAATTTTTCCTCGGAAAGAGCTTTCAAAAATTTATCAGCACTCTTACCCTTGGCAAGCTTTTTAAGTAGTTTTTTTACTTTTCTAGGTCTAGGTGTGTTGGGCATAATCTATGTTCTTAGTTGTGATTTACGAGTTTAAACTGAGCTTTCTCTATAGCTCCAGGATGCGGCTTGTAATCCCCCTTCATAAGGAAATAGCGTCCTCTCTCCTCCATCCAGTGATAACCATCTGGAGGTGATACAGACATCTTTTTATTGCTGATATTCAGCCCTTTGTTTTTTTTCTTGGCTTTCATGAGCAACGGCATTTCCACTTTCTCAACGCCTTGTTGATACGTGAGTTAGGATCATTTGCAGTCTTAGAGCTAGTGAGCCTCTTCTTCATTCCGCACATGCGAGAGCAGAAGGACTTTCTACGAGCCTTTCTCTTACCCGTAGGCTTAGACTCAGTTACAGCCATCTTCAACTTACTTCCAGGGTTGGATCTTCGGTATGCAGCAACGCCCTTAGCTGTGAGTCCACCAGATCTGCTCTTGTGAACCCCCATCTTCATCTTGGGCATATTTGCTTTTCTCTTCTTTACCCTGGCCATAATGCAAATATAATCAATCGGGCTTCACCCCGTACTCTCCAGCCTGAAGGGTGTAAGTTGTTTCTCCTGAACTTGTCAGGTAAGTAAATGATCTAGTCTCGCCTGTAGGGACTTCAAGAGTTTCATAAGTGGCCACGTATGTCCCGTCACCCTGAAGGCAGTCTTCGAAAGTTTCTTCAAGAAAAATCCAGACCATGTTTGGGCAGCTCGAATCTGTCCACGACTCTTCGAACTCTGATTGTGTTGATATTGTTACTGATCTTTTTGCCATGTCAAGATGAGAAACTCCCTATAATAAACGAAGGACCAGAACCATACACGGGCGTAAGTGCGCTACAAGATCCTGAATTTATCAGAGTTGGGCTTGTCAATGTTGCGGTTGAGCTGTCTATAATGTTACTGTAACTGTTGCGCCCCCAGAAGTAACCATTGCCCCCTTTTATAGCAACGAAATTAACATGAGAGCTGAATGAAGTGGGCGTTGAATGAACAAAGGTCCAATCAGTGTCACTACCAATTTGGGAAAAGTTGCCAGAAGCGTTATTGGATGTTCCGCTTCCACTTGCGCCGTAGTTACCAGCTCCAGTCCACCATAAACGACCGCTTGTGTCTATGAGGTGTGAGCTGTAATTCCCTACATAGCCTCCGCTCCAGTCTGTCTTAAATGTGCCGTTGTCCTTGCCTATTTGAGTAAGAACACTCTTGGAGCCGCTTGTTAGTCCAGCGTTGTTGGTGTATCTGTTTTGACCGCAGAAAAAGGCCTTTCCGTTTTGAATCACTAGGGTCGTCTCGTACCCACAAGCAATAAAGTCGATGTCCTCGTTGGTGGCGCCATCCAGGTTTGTGGCGTCCATGAGAGTCCAAGTACTGGTGCTTCCAGACGTGGTATTTAGACCTGTTCTTCCGCTACTGTTTGTTCCGCATGAATAAACCTTCCTGTCGGCCCCCTTGATCGCTACGGAGTGGTTTATACCCGTAGCAACGCTCACCCAGTCTGTATCTGAGCCTACTTGCAGAAACGAGTTGTAGTGGTAATTTGTGGCCCCATCCCCACCGTAAAGCCTGCTACCAAGAAGATATAGCTTCCCAGAGTTGATTCCAAGCACTACAGCACCAGAGGCAGTTATATCAGTCCATCCGTCGTCTACGATGCCAGACTGTGTGATCTGACTCCAGGAAGATGTTGAGGCTAAATACGACGAGCTACGACCTTTGCCCCACAGCTCTCCATCTCCGTTGATTGCGTAGGTGGCATTGTCTTGAGAAGGGCTGCTTCCAAACATTGCTATCTTGGTCCAGCTTGAGTCTGTGTCAAACTGAGCAGTCATATACAAGCCATCCTCATCAGTTGAGAAAAGTATAGCGGGGTTTGGATCGTAATTGTATCCAGGCTTTGTATCAGTCCGCAATCCACCAACCCTCAAAAGTCCTGATGTTGGTACAGTTTCAATAAACGTCCCTGTGCCTGCAACGGGGTCATAAGACCCTCCAGAATCCACAAGGGACTTGCCACTCAAAGCAGTGATGCTTGAGAAGTCTATACCGTTCAGCTTACTCATAGCTCAATCCAAGTTTTATCTGGATCAAAGAAGATTTCCCTTGCTCCCCCATTAGTGCAATACCCAACGACCCTAACAATATCACCAGTGACAGACGGTGCTGTGTTTGTTATTTCTCCAGAAGTAGTGGATATATAAAGAACATCCCCTGTCGTGAACCCAGCCCAGCTTGTATGTCTAGCAAACCCTTTAGTTAAAAACTTGGTGCTGCCAGAGCTTGTCGCTATAGCCAACATCCCCGAGGCTGTTGACTCAGCATCAGCATCAGCCTCTTCCCACTGCTGAGAAGAATCCAAGTAGTACAGCTTGCCCTGCTCAATGTTCGCATTTAAGCCACTTGGACCAGATCCAAAATTAACAGTGTCGCCATTGTACTCCTCAGATCCAGATGTAGACTCATATACGCTATTAGTATCGGAGAAGGATAGATTACCGCTACCATCAGTCGTAATAACTTGACCTTCAGTCCCGTCAGCATCTGGAAGTATAAAAATTACGTTTGAACTAACAGTTGTTGGACCCTGAAGTGTTACAGTGTTGGAGCTGTCCGCATCATTAAGTATGATCTGCCCTCCAATCACACCGTTACCATTGACTATGCTCCTTCCAAATGCCCGAATATATCCTTGAGGAAAGACCCTAGCCACCTCAGAGGACGAGTTTTCAAAGATGAGCGAATTACCGCCTAGCTCAATCGTTCTGTTAGCAGAAAGAGTCTGGTCTGTATTGCCAAGATTTGTATCAGATGTGGTATTGGCAATCGTTATAGATCCGTCACCATTTGTTACTGAGATACCCGTGCCAGCAGTAAGGGTATTCTGAACGAATTTAGAATTCGAGTTGTCCCATATAAGAAGCTCGCCAGCTGCGTCTGCGGCAGTATTGTCAACATCAGAGAGATCGGTAGTGCTACTCCCTGTCGTCAACATCTTCTTCCAGCTTGCCATCTAATTAAGTTTTAGTTTCTTCTAACTTTTTAAGTCTATCAAATTCTTTGTCAATCTTGGTGATCAACTTAGCGACCATGGGTGAGTCAATCGCCTTGATGGTCACAGTCTTCATCGATTCCTTGATGAAGAAGACCTCTCCTATATCTAGCTTCATGTTGTTTGATTTTGAAGCTTGCTAACTATTGAACTTAAAATAATCACATCCTTCCCCTCAAATGTAGAGGAGGCGATGTGTCTCAGCAGGAAGTCGATTTCGTTTTTAGTGAATTTGTTTTCGAGCTGCTGATCCTTCGAGATGATTGCCATTAAGAGTAGATATAAATATCTTGAGAGCTGCTGTCAACGTAGATGTTACCGTACTGAGCAAAATCTGAATCAGCATTGCTGGAATCTCCAACCGCTGTGTGTGCGTGAACAAAGTATGCGTCATTACCAATCGTAGTCATGCCAGATGTTGCACCAGTCTTATCGAATGCCCATCTGTCTGCGGACTGATCGTAACCAAAGGCAACACTCTTTGTGCTACCCTCAACAACAATACCTGCGTCAGCGTCTGTTGCGGTAGCCGCGTCATTCAGAAGAATAAACTGATCTTCAACAGTGAGATTCGTAGTGTTGATCGTAGTTGTAGTTCCGCTAACTGTAAGGTCTCCACTAAGAGTAAGGTCTGTAAAGGTTGGGGAGTCGCCCGTTCCAAGACCAAGTGAGGTTCTAACTGTAGCACCAGATTCGTATGCAAAGGTTCCTGCGCCTGTAGCTACGATGAACTGACCATCAGAAGCTGCCGCACCAAGAGTGTCGAGGTCTTCGAGAACTCCGTCTACACCAATGGTAATTGTTTCGTTAGAAGACTGATTCGTTGTGAAGTCACCAAGAGCTCCAATACCTGCCCCAGGGCTTAGCGTAATGGTAGCGTTGTTTGCATTTGCTGTTGCTTCGATCCACTTAAGGTCACCACCGCCTGTAGTATTGTCATAGGACAGGATGTAACCATTAGTTGCAGTGTTGCCCGTTACCAAGTCAAGCTCTGCGTTACCCACGACATCAGCGCCCAATGAAGTTCCACCGATTGTGATGTTTGCAGAACCGTCAAAAAGTACTCCTGTAGCTGAAACATCTCCAGATAGCGCGATTGTTCTGCCTGGGCTTAGTGTAGCTGCAGAGCCATCAGTGTTTTGAGTAATAGTGTCTGCACCTGACTCTACTACTACTTTTTTCCAACTTGCCATTTTAGATAGATTTTTTTTTCAAAGATAATTAAGAAACTCCAAAGTATAAATTGTCGTTGTTGTCGGCATACATGCCGCCCTCAAATGCAGATGGGGCTGAGGTGAATCTTTTGAACTTCACAGTCCCGTCTAAGTTAATACTTCCCGTACCCTGAGGTGTAAACTGAATATCACCATTTGTTGCGCTTGTAAACAGATTGAATGTCTGTACATCTAGATCCCCACCGAGCTGTGGAGTCAAGTCATTCACCACATCTGAAGCAGAAAAGGTTGTAAAGGTTACCGATCCAGCACCGTCTGTGGCGAGAACTTGGTTAGGACTACCGTCAGATGTTGGTAGCGTATATGGGGATGTTGTTGTGTTTGTAGAGCTACCAATAAAGAACTTACCGTCGGGAAGGTTTGGGACATCGTTAGACCTTCCAGCCCCCATGACGATCCCAGAGATCTTATTACCAGTAGTGTTGACCTTGATGATAATCCCAAGGTTTTGGATGGCGTTAGTTCCCGTAGGCTTTGTGGTTACCCAACCACCTGAAGCACCAAGGTAAACTGTCTGACCCTCTGAATAGATAGATGCGTCAAACACGTTTACGTTGTTGATGAAGCCAAGTGCAATACCGAGACCCTCTTCATCGTCGTCTAGATCTTGATCAAGAACAAAGTGAGCTGGATAATTTGTAGCTGCATCAGCTGCAACAACCTCAGCGAGATTGCCTACAGATCCTGTTACGTAGACAGGGGTTCCCTTTGAAAGGGGTCCTCCGCTTACGTTCTTTACGTTTTCAGAAATCGTCTTCGGGTACGCAAAAGAAACTGTACCCGCGCCGTCTGTAGTCAGAACCTGACCGTCATCTCCATCTGCTGCAGGAAGGGTGTAAGCGCTCCACTTGGTGTCGTAATCAGTTGAACTATTCTTCTGAATAAACTGATTCTCGGAACCCCCAGCTATAAGTCCTTGACCATCCGCTCCATCGACCCCAGCATCACCTTTCGCCCCCTTCTCCGTTACCGTTACAGAAGTAGTACCACCATCAAGAACATTGACAGACGACTCATCAGTCGTAAAAGACAGAAGAGTTTGCCCGTCAATAGTTACGCTAACTTGATTGCCAGCTGTGGTGCTTACTGAGACCGACATCAGAATAAATCAGTTACCTGTGAGTTCACTATAAAATTACCTCTAATTACAGTCTTGTGAGTGTCAAGTCCAGTGGAGCTAGGTTTTACATACTTTAAATCGTAGATGTAACCCCCTGGCTTGATCTTGCTCATTGTTTCTGCTGAGGCCTCGATTGTAACATTTCCACTATCGTCAATAATTGGAGATTCAAACAGAAGGGCAGTGGATTCTTCATCATTAGGCAGGCTTGGGGTTTGCAATACGGCTTTCTCAGAAGTCCTAGCAGCTCTTATATTGCCAGACTGAATTACGGACTTTACCTGCATGTAAAAGACATAATTGTCAGTAACGAAAGTCAAGCCAGTACCAGTTGAGTCCTTGAGTGTAACAGTCATAGAGAAAGTATCACCTTCTCGGCATGTTATGTTCAGAACCTCGGTAGTATCAAAGTTTACTGATGAAGCCATTATTGTTCGTTAAGAATTTGTTCGATTAGATCATCATTAGGCTCAGGGACTCTATCTATCTTACCCTGGCGCTGAGAGATCAATTTGCTTTGATCGGCAGTTTGTTTTCCGATTCTTTCATCCTTTCTATCCTCCTTGAGAACCTCAAGCTTTTCCTTAAAGGCCTGATCGTCTTCCTTGAATCCAAGAGTTGCCTTAGCCTTAATCATCTCAATCTCTTTCTTGAACTCATGACGCATCATTTCAAGCTGTGAATCAATCTCAGCTTTCATCTTCATCTTCTCCATCTCCAGCTGAGCTTCAGCTTGCTTCTCTTGAAGTTTCATCTGAGACGCCATCTGAGCAGCCTGCATAGCTTGTTGCTTTTGAATCTCGGCGTTCTGCTTTGCAGATTGAGAGTTAGCTTGCATTCTCTTCTTTCTCCTAACCATGAGGAGTCTCTCAGCCTGATTCACGTCCTTCAAGTTTCTAACCGCCATAGCATCCTCAAGGTCGATTTGATTCTGCTGGAGGGCGACCTGAATGTTCTGCTCCAAAAGTGCCTTGTCCTTATCCTCCATGTCTCTTTGAACAAGAACACCGAAGTTGAACATAGGTAGATCAATGAATCCGCTAAGAGCATCCATATTCTCTTTACCGATGGCATTTTGATAAGCCTTGTGAATCACACTCTCGGCAGGCATAATCTGCAGGCACTTGACGATGTCATCACAGGTCTTCTTGAACAAAATCATAGAAGCATTGGTGATGTCATACGTAGCATTGTTGCTGGCCGCAATAGCCTGCTCCCGAACCCCTACAAGAGCATCACCCTTTGGAGTAGAAGCATCAACAACCTCATTGATACCAGTTGCATCGCGAATCATTCTCAGGTAGTGATTGTACAACCCGATCAATTCATTGATGTTTCTGATGCTATTTCCAATCTCTCGAACGGGTGGGTTTTGGAATCCGCCCTCTGGGTTTTTACTTCTGTAGTAGAAAACACCAGTCTGTTCGTAGATATCGTGCAGATCAAGAGGCTGAAGCTCACCGCCCTTGCCGAGCTGTACATTCTCCAATCCCTCAATGTCAATAATCAAACCATCAGGCTTAGCCTTGGCCACAGCCTGCTGGATCTTCAGGTGGGTAAGCTGAAGCATGTCCGCAAATCCAGTGCAGCTATCAACCATAGACTTAGGAATCATATCCCTAAGATTTGTGGCAACTACCGAGTAAGAAAGTGTGGCCTTAGAAAGGTCATGGACATTCTTGGGAATGTTCTTTTTCTTACCGTAATCAAATAGATTGCCAGACTCAAGCACATAGCTTCCACCATAGACAACCTTTACGTCCATAGAGTGAGGAGTCCTGTCGTAAACAGAACCATTCTTGGGCTTGTACTTATGACCCTTGTAGAAGAAGTTTGTGTTCCCGTGACGATTCTCCTTTTCTTCAAAGTACATAGTATCCACGGACAAAAACTCAAAGTCAAGAACGTTTACGGTGTACTCATCATACCCGTAAGTCATTCTGTTTAGCGTTTGGTCAAAACGCTTTTTTGAATACTTGCTGGAATCATTACCATCTCTACCCTTAACCTTTGATGCAATCTTCTCAAGGTCTTCTTCAGATAGCTCGTCACCAGCAAGTCGGCGCAGCTCTGCAATGCTCACTTTTTTAATATGCCCAGCGTAGTTAAGCTCCTCAAAGCCTGGGTCTTCTGTGTAGCTATGGATGAACATAACGGGGTCCACATAGCTAGTCTTAATACCTTCATTGGGGTCATTTGATCTTTTGACCACAGCCATCCCAAGCGTCACAAGATCATTAACGCAACGCCTAAAGATGGCGTCTTCAAAGTTGTTCCACTTCAGCGTTAGCTCTGTGGCCAGCTGAGCGGCAACTTCACCTGCGGTCTTTATATTCAATCCATACAAGATCTCAACCTCCTCCTTCGTGTCTGGAAGAGTCTCTGGATCTGCTCCCAAAACAATTCCAGTCTCTTCTTTGATCTTCATCGCCAACTCCTTGTTTTCAACCTGAACCTCTAGCATTCTCTTCTCATTGTTCTTTTCAGAAGTAGAGAGAGGGTCTACGGCCTCAAGGTTTGGGTAGAGTCTGCGAGAAAGGATTTTGTTGACTACAATCCTGACAAACTTTGGGAGAATGGGTACAGGAGTAAAGTCGAGGTTCATCAAGCTACCATCCCCATTGTTTGGGTCAAGGCTATTCAGTAGCTGCTTGTAGATGTTTGTATCCTGGTTGCCTGTGGCATAGTCTCTACTCCTCTCAAAAATCCTGTTCCTCTTACCAACCAAGCTGCTTGTATCCGTCATTCGCCCCCATTGAGAGTCAATAGCTTTGGCATATTGGATGCCATAAGCCTTCTTTGACTTATCTTCAGGGGTAGCAAGCGGATCGGGAAACCCGTTCTTGGTACCTTTGTTGTCTTGCATTTGGGAATTCCTTTTATATCTGCAAATATAGGAATTACCCGATTACTTTATATCGCCTAAAGAATTTACGCTCAGAGAAGTTGCTTTTGGGCTTAGGCTTTTCTTTTTGGGCAGCCAAAAGGCACAAACCAGAACTGATTGTAAGGTCAAACTTTGTTCTGTTGTCAATCTTAAATCCGATCCAATCCTCAAGGGTTCTGTTCAAATACATGTTCCCATACTCGCCAGTATCGTGGTTCACGCCAACGTGGTCATGAATGTATGCCTCAATAGCGTGCGCATGGGCCTGAATCACATCCTGAGAGTTAGATG
>Ga0208644_1002251_pt1 | contig 15509 bp, 18 predicted proteins | sample VirMetDEL_Nov_18_FD_184517 | JGI IMG/M metagenome (GOLD analysis project Ga0208644, IMG submission 184517) | Aqueous microbial communities from the Delaware River and Bay under freshwater to marine salinity gradient to study organic matter... | ecosystem: Environmental > Aquatic > Marine >... | reverse complement strand
CTTCAAGCCTGGTGAGACGGTGATCGTCACCGAGAAGGTCCACGGCGCCAACGCGCGTTATGTGTGGCTCGACGGGCAATTTTACGTCGGCTCTCGTAATCGCTGGCTCAAGGTCGAAGGGGATCACATCTGGTCACGCGTGCTTTCAGTACGCCCTGACATCGAAAAGTGGTGCCGCGAGCACCCCGGCACGATCCTGTACGGTGAAATCTACGGCAAGGTGCAGAGCCTCAAGTATGGCATCGACAACGACATCGACTTCATCGCATTCGCTGCGTATGACTCAGTGCATGGCACGTACGTCGATAGCGAGAACCTGTTTTCCTCACTGTTTAAGTACGACATCGAGCATGTTCCGATCCTATACAAAGGGCCGTTCATGCCCGACGTGCTGGATGAAATCAAGGAACGCGACAGCATCGTTGCGGAGACGCACGGGCTGTTCCAGCACATGATGGAGGGCATAGTGATTGTGCCCGTCACTGAGCGCTGGGAGGGTGGACAGCGCGCGTGTGTGAAGATGATCAGTGACCGCTATTGGGAGTTCAACGACTGATGACACAGGAGACTGGCAATGAAGCGGCACAAGCACCGGAAAAAGGGGAGGGGTCGCGACTTTTTCGAGTGGAAGGCCACCTTCACTCAGGCAAGACCATTACCTTCGATGCTATCAAGTTCGACGTGGAAACGCGTGGTGGGAAGATCGTTGCTTGTGAATGGGAGTTCACACCCCGTATGTCACACCCCGGCGTGCGGCAGCCAATGCTCGACGTGCTCGATTTTTCACGCGTTGAGGCAGTCGAAATTACGGAGTTGCCCGCATGACAACAATCGCGTGGGACGAAGAAATTATTGCGTGGGACAGCCTCATCACTATGGGCGATGAGAAGTACGTTCATCACAATACGCAGAAGGTCGTATCCCACAAAGGTCGCGTATTCGCGCTCTGCGGTGACGCCGGTCTTCTCAAGAAAACACTCATCCCGTGGTGGGAGAAGGGGCACAAAGCTGACGCCGCTCCTGACGGTTATTGGGATATGGCGGTAATTGGTACGGACGGAGTATTCCTATACTCGTCAGGAAACCCCGGCGCTGAAGTGAGCACGCCGAACGTGTTTGCCATGGGCTCTGGTTCTATGGCAGCAAGGGCCGCACTTATGTGCGGAAAAGAGCCTGCTGGCGCCGTGAATGTCGCTACCATGCTTGATAAAAGTACTGGTGGGCCGGTGAACTGGTTAAGGCTGTCTGACCATGTTAAAAAGCCTGTCATACGTAAGCCAAAACGACGCGGAGCGCGGAAATGAGTATAAAACAACCACTATTACACGACTACTTCGTGGCACGAAAATACGAGTTCACGCCGTTCGGTCCTGTGGCGTCGTCTATGTCTTCCACCCGTTCCCCGTCGCAGAATATTTTGCCGCTGGTGGATGATCGTGGTTTTCTTATCACACTGATACCAGAAGCCCACAGACTGTACCGCGAAGCGTGTCATTTTGGGATGTGCGGGTATCCAAACACGCTTTTCGAAATTGAGTTAAGCACACCTATGCCTGACTTTATGGAGTTCACGGAAAACGTCAAAGAAGCCGCCTATCAAAAAATACGGTGTTCGCTTCGCACATTCCGTCAGCGTCATCGCGACGGTAGTGAGTATATCCTATACGTATTGATGACGCCGGACCTGTGCGAAGAATTGTTTGACGACGGATCGCTGCCCGACCTGCGTGGCGTGTTTCGTTAGGTGACTTGACAGGCGTTAACTTATCTGTCAGGTTTCCGACCCAAGCCAGAGGTCAAAATGAAATTGAAATACGAAGTTGGCGACGCCTGCTGGATCGCTGTAGGTGGCCCGCCGCTTATGGAAGGCCGCGTCATAGCCAACTACACGACGCCGGATCATCCCACCGAGTTCTACATCATTGAAGTGCTGGACCCGGATTGGCCCACGCATGAAGTGCGAGACGCGCTTCTCATGTCGGAAACAGCGGACGGGCCTCTGGCATTCATGCAGCAGGACGAAGACGACAGCGCTGCGTTGAACGCGGCGTATTTCCGCGCGCTCGTGGAGAACATGGAAGGAATACGTTTTGATGACGAGCACTGAGCCCGAAACCCACACGTTCAAGGACGCTCTGTTCGTCGGACTAGACCCGAAGACGCTGACCGAAGACCCGTTTTTCCAGAAGAAACTGGAAATCGCAATCGGCGCCAGCCGTCATGAAAAGAATTGGGTAACGAAGCCCCTGACCCGCGCGGAATTTATCGCGTCTCTTGTTGAGTTCACAGAAGGTGAGAAAGACGGCCTGTGCATCACACAAGGCCCGCTGGTCAACGGACAACGCATCGCGAAAAACGTGATCGCGAACCATATCATCATGCTCGACTGCGACACGGGTGAGAGCCTTGAGAGTATTGAGCGCAAGGTGCGTGACGCAGGTTTGTTCGCAGTTTTGTGGACAACGTATTCGCATATGAAGCGGATCACGGAAATCCCCGAAGACCGGCTTGTAAAGTTGGCGCGCGATCTACGCACGCCGATGCCGAACGTCGAAGACGAACAGGCTGAACTATGTGATCTGGCGCGGACCTACCTTGAAAGCAAAAAGTATCACAAACCGATACTTTCATCTATTCATCGCGTTGACAAGGAACATCGCGAAGGCGGCATCAAGTTCATCGTGCATCACGATCCGATGCCGCGTGCGCGCATCATGATGTTCCTGAAAGAGCCGTACGTTTTTGCTACTGCCAAGGCTTCGCAAAGTTTGGCTATTCAAGATTGGAAAGAGGCCTACGCAGGCGTGGCAGAAATGCTGGGGGTGGACTATGACCAGTCGTGTGTGGACCCATCACGCCTCATGTATACGCCCCGCATTGCTCCCGGCGAAGGCACGCCCTACGAGCGCGGACACGACATCATCATAATTGCAGGCACGGCCCTCGATCTTGATACAGTGCCACGTATCAAAAAGGGCGCGCGATCTGCTTCTACGCATCAATCTCCGCTCCAAGCTGCGCTGGGCGCAGCAGGTATCAGCGGACAGCAACACGATGACGACACGGGCGAACACAAGTCTTTTCCGTCGTGGCTTTACAAGTTTTTGAAGCAGTACGGTGACGAGTTTGACATCGTTGGCTTTGTCAACGCCTACGCTTCCGAAGACATCAAATCGGACAACGGGGAAAAGGTTGAACTGACCTGCCCGAACGAAGATCGCCATACCGAACAGAAAGCGGATGATCGAGCGTTCATGGTGCGCAGCGGTGAGGGTGGTTTTTGGGCCGGGTGTCAGCACGCGACGTGCAAGGCGGATAGCCATGAAGATCGCGCGTGGTGGTTGTTGAAGCTTTGTGAAAAATACGGGATTGGCTATGAAGAACTACTCACGTACTGCCCCACGGCTGATGCGGAACAAACCGCACAGATTGAGCGCGAAGCGGAGACAAAGGATAGTGTCGAAGACGCTATCACTGGCCTCACGAGCCTCGGCAGCACCGCCACTGCGGATCAGATCACAGAAGTTATCACGGGGATTAGTTACCTATCAGATCAGGCTCGGCGCACTGAACTTCTGAAACGCGTGCGCGATGTTACAAGGTGGAGCCTAGAAGACCTGCGTCCAATTCTGCGCGAGCAATTGGCGAAGCGTGAAATGGAGAACGCAGCCCAGCGCGAAATTCTGTTTGACGCCACACCTGTTCCCGCCAACCCGGAAGACGCCAGTATCATATGGCTTCACTGGCAGCAGCCCGATCAATGCCGGTGCGCTTTCGCGCGTTTTCAAAAACTGAACCTAACGTCACCGACGCTGTATAGGCGCCCTGAAGGTGGTGTTGTATCTGTTGTGAACAATACAAAAGCCGGTGTGCGTATCGCTGAGTTGCCGAACATCAGCGACACGATTGGAACGACCCTTTCCGACTTTGGTATCCGCTTTGTGGGGGCAACAGAAGAGGGTGAAGAAGTTGAGAAGAACGCACCTGCCTACGTCATCTCCTACATTCGCGGCAAACTTCACGAAATGAAGTTGCCGGAACTTGAGAAGGTGACGAAGGTTCCGGTGTTTTCGAAAGAGGGGATACTCATTACCGAGAAAGGGTACAACCCGCATACGCTGTGCTTCTACGATCCGGGCGATGAAGAGTTCTACGCCGTACCAGACGTAATCACTGACGCGGACGTGGATGCTGCGGTGTCGATCCTTGACGAGCCGAAGCGCGACTTCCCTTTCTCGGACAAGTTCAACGAATACGACCCGGAGCCGATACGCGACGGCAAAGTCGATGATGAGGGTTTCCCGCTTCCTAACTACAAACGTGGCGCTGGTTCGCGCGCCAACTACGACGCGATGGTCATGCAGCCTTTTGTGCGCGCCATGATCGCAGGACCATGCCCGCAGTACCACATTGACAAGCCCGCAGTAGGCACAGGCGCCGGGTATCTGGTGGACGTAGCTTGGATCATTGCGGAAGGCGGTGAGCGGGCGGAAGTTAAGACGCTGCCGCACGACGACAGCATGATCAAATCCATGATCACGTCAGGCCTGCGTGGTGGTAAGTCGATCCTGTTTCTGGATAACGTACAGGATCAGGTGAACAGCCCGGACCTAGCGGCGGCGCTGACAGCAGGCACTTGGTCAGACCGCCTGTTTCGCACCCACGATGAAGTGATCATCCCCATCAAATGCACGTGGGTAATGGCGGGCAACCGCATAAAATTCAACCGCGACATGATGCGCCGAAACGTGCCCATATATTTGAACGCGGAAATGGCAAATCCGGCGTCGGACAGGCCCGTCGAATTTTACAAACATAAAATGCTGCACGAATACGTTCGCCAGTGCCGAAAAGACTTGGTGTGGGCAATTCACGTGCTGGTGAAAAACTGGGTGCAGAAGGGGTGCCCAGTTCCGGTAAAATCGCCAATAATGCAGTCGTTCAACGACTACAGCATAGTTCTAGGCGGTGTGTTGGAAGCGGCGGGCATAGAAGGGTTTTTATCCAACCGTCCGGCGTATATGGAAGCGCGTAATGAAGATGAGAGCGCCGGTACCGGACTCATCAGACGGATATGGAAAAAACATGAAGACAATGCCCGGACGATCAAGGAATGGCTGGAAGCGTGTGCCCCCGACGGTTCGTCGGGAATTGCAGCCTTTGCAGGTGGTACCAAGGACTTTGAAATCGACCAAACCCTCGGCTTGGACATGATCACATCCCAAAAATACAACGGCATGCTTCAACAATTGTCAGGATACGTCAGAGATAATTGCCTAGGCGGCACCTATCAGGTTGATGATGAAGGTAACAAAGTGATCGTGGAGGCAAAACAGAACCGAAATAAAGTATGGGAGTACACGCTGAAAAGGCTGTAAGAAAGAATGACTAATCACAATCCTCTGATGAGCTTCGGAAAGTACCGTGGGGAGCCCGTCGCCGAAGTTATGGCTCGGGACCCGTCGTATATTGATTGGTGCATGGCGCAAGACAACCTGCGTAGACAACTTGAGCCGATTATAAACATCATTCAAGTGACCCCGGCAGATGATCAAGAAACGCCAGAACACAACATCCTACAGGCCAAATATTTTGATCCAGAACTAATTCACAACCTAATTGTGAACAATGTTCCAAGAGAACTGTATCCAAGTCGGTATCATCATTCTCACAATCGCCCGTTCCTGCCGCCGACGAAGGTGTATGTCGAGCGTGAGGGGTGGGACGTATTTGCCGAGTGGCAAGAGGATATGGGCAGTGCGGTGGGGTGCGGAATTGAGTTGAAGCCGAGCATAGGGGATGACTACCCCTCGGTGCTCCGCCAAATTAACAAATACCCGTCCCCGAGCCTCAAAATGTGTGTGTATCAAAAATACAACGGGTGTGTCCCAATAGCAACGGTTAAGCAAATGTTTGTTGCATCTGGGATACACCTGTGTGGTGACATTTCTGCAACACCAAATATTCTAGCACCTGCCATATGCTCTAACTAAGTATAACAAGGCTGATTTTGCGGAGGGTTGCGGAGGGTTTGCGGAGGGTTTGCGGGTGGGTTGTTTTAGCCTTTTTATCAATGATTACATCAGCTTAGCGCAAACTTGCGGAAGGTGCGGAGGGTTTTCCGGAGTTTGCTCTATATAGAGGGTACGGGGGAAGGGGAAGAACTGGCGTGATGAAATGATCTTCCCCCCCGGAGTGTTTTTTTCCATACGTATAAGTTTCTCAAAACCCTCCGCACCCTCCGCAGGATCCTCAAAAAACGCCGGTTTTCCGGGCTTTTTCGTGCAGGCGGGTCCCCCCCTAACCCTCCGCAAACCCTCCGCAACCTTCCGCGGAGGCGTTTTTCCGGGCTTTTTGAAGGATTCACGGTTTGTTCACCGGATTGCCGGTGTCGTCAAGTATCCGGTGTGAATGATTACCCGGTGAGGACGGTGAGGACGGTGAGGACGGTGAGGACGGTGTGATTAATCAGAAGACGGTGTTACAACCTAAGCAGACGGTGGATTAATCATCAGAAGACGGTGTATGATCTGAGCAGACGGTGTGATTTCGTGAGGACGGTGTGATTAATCAGAAGACGGTGTGATTAATCAGAAGACGGTGTGATTAATCAGAAGACGGTGTGATTAATCAGAAGACGGTGTGATTAATCAGAAGACGGTGTGATTTCGTGAGGACGGTGTAGGAGCAGATACGCGGCGAGCAGGGCCGCCTCGCAGTCGTCAATGGATTTGAACTTGAACTTGGGGAACACCTTCTCAGCCAGCGCTCGGCTCCGCTTCTTGTCGGCGGACAGGCGCATCTTCCCCTTCCACACGGAGGGGCTCACGTAGAGCGTACGGACGCCAGCAGCGCGAAGCGCGGCTACGATGGCTACCTTGACCCCTCCGAACGTGAAGGCTCCCCTGCGGCTATCTCGGGGCATGGAGAACACATCCTCGACCAGGGCCACATCGGTCCCGTGGGCTTTCAGGATTTCGGTAAGGCGCTGGGTGTCGATCATCCGAACACGTTTCGTCTTCCGCTGCTCGATCAGGATCGGCAGGCGTTCGACGTGCAGGGTCCCATCCGTTTTCAGGAAGGCCATGCTTCCCTTCAATCCAGGGTCTATGCCAACAATCGTGCTAACCATCTTGACAAGATATGATAGTTGTGCTTACGCTGCAACAGGATTATGTGTCTTTAAGGACAGTTAGCGTGCCAGCGCTCAAGAACGCAAAACACGAGGCCTTCGCGCAGGGCCTCCATATCGGATTGTCTCAGGCGGATGCGTATGAGCAAGCCGGGTTTACGCGCAACCAGTCGTCGGCAGGAACTCTTGCCCGTACGCCGGAGGTCGCCCAGCGCGTCGAGGAGTTGAACAGGCTGGAAGACAACCTGTCGTCAGTCGAGGAAGACCTGACCGAAAAGGTCATGCAGGAACTTATCAACCCGACCAACGTCTCACACGCTTGGTTGACCATCCAGCTCTACCGCAACTGCATCCTCGCCCGCTCGCTCGGGGAGGTAGGCGCCGCGAACAAGGCGCTTGAACTTATCGGGAAGACGAAGGGGTTGTTCGATAACCCCGATCTACCGGCTGACGTTAGGAAGCAACTACAAAATGGCAAGTCTGTTGGTACCCTCGCTGGAAGTGAGGAAAGGTTATCGGAAGTCGCTCGATTTGCTGGCCTCCTGGGAAAGTCACCTGGGGACTTCGTTGAGACAGAAGACGCCGTTGAGTGCGTCGCTACAGAAGTTTTTGACGGAGCAGACCGGGACGAGTGATCCGGCACGGCAGATCGAGGCTATCATCGATCAGCGCGAAAACGCTGAAAAAGAATATCACTACATGCTTGAGCGCGCGGCTCCTGAAAGTCTGTCGTGCTTCACTGAACTGATCACGCCGGACGAACCTCCTGCCGCGCACCATGAGGTCATGTGCCAATACTTGCAGGACATCGAACAGCGCAAGATCATGCGCGCAACATTCAGTCTCCCCCCTGGGCACGCCAAGACGAAGTTCTGTTCGAAGATGTTCCCTGCGTGGTATCTCGGCAGGAACCCTCGTGACAAATACCTGCAAGGTGGACACTCGCAGGACTTTGCCGAGAAAGAGTTTGGTGTTGCCGTGCGTGACATCATCAAGAACCCAGCTTACACGAAGGTGTTTCCGCATGCGACTTTGACGTCACGCTCGTCGGCAGCGGGTAACTGGATGCTCGACAACCGTCGCGGCAAGTACGTGTGTAAGGGTGTAGGTCAGAAAATCGCAGGGTACCGTGGAAATTGTGGAGGCGGCGACGATCTCATAGGTTCGAAGAAGGATGCTGACAGCCCCACTATTCGTAACGATGCGTGGAATTGGTTGTGGGCAGACTTCCGCACGCGTTTTCTTCCTGGCTCTCCAATCTTCATCATTGCAACACGATGGCATCCTGATGACGTGATTGGACGCATTGAGCAGTACAACCGCGAAGGCAAAGGCCTGCCGTGGGAGATCATCAATTTCAACGGCATCGTTGAGACGGAAGAAGAAGCCGCACTCGATCCACTAGGGCGCGACGTTGGTGAGACGCTATGGCCCGAGTATTACACGTCCGACATTCTGTTCGATTTGAAAGCGACGTTGGAAGGGCGTGACTGGAACGCGCTTTACAAAGGGCGTCCGACAGACGCAGAAGGCAACGCGGTCAAGGGCGCATGGTTCAACCGCTACGACGTACTTCCTCAAGATGTGAAAGCACCGAATGGTACCATCCTCGAAAAAAGAAGGCGCCGTATCACCGTCTCCGTCGATACCGCCAACAAGGCGACGAAGCGTGCGAAGTACACAGCCATTGGCGTGTGGATCGAAGACATGGACCGCCACCACTACCTTGCCGAGGTTGTGCGGAAGAAGGTCGAGTTCAACGATCTTGTCGCAGAGATTGAGGCCGCCGCTACTCGCTGGGGCGCTGATGCTATTCTTGTCGAGGACAAAGGCTCAGGGACCCAGTATATTCAAACAAGGCAGGGGAAAGCTCCCGCGCCAGTCATCCCTATCACTCCTGGCATGAACGACAAAGAGTTTCGCTTCGACGGCGTGATGCCGATGATCGAGGCAGGCGAGGTCTACATTCCCCGCACGGCGCGTTGGCTCCCTGACTTTGAAAGTGAGGTACTTGCTTTCCCGAACGGAACCTACTCCGACCAAGTGGACATGACTTCGCAGTATCTCAGTTGGGCGCGCGAGAAGCGGAAGTACGGTAGCCGTAAACTCGGCGGAACATCTCATGTAGGCGCGCGGCGCAGGGCGTGAGGACCCATTGAAATTTAGAAAAGGGGTCCCCTTCGTTTTCAAACAGGGGACCCTTCAAATTTTTAAGCGGGGACCCTGCAAATTTTGAACAGGGGCAGGTATCTCCCAGGAAAAAGGGGCGGGGGTCAGTTTACATTCTGCTTGTTAAACGTACTCACAGTGTGCTTAATTGGGCTAACGTAAACCGCGCCGACGAGGATGGCGCTGACTATGAGACTGCCCTACATGCACACTATCGAGATTGAGCAGAGCGGCCCGACTACCTTCACCGTCTGGTACGAGGGGCAGATGCTTCTACAACACTCTCGCAATCCAGAGTTTGACGCCTGCCGGGAACTGCTTAACCGGGGGATCACCGGGAAACTCATCACCCGGCACAGTGGGTCTAATGTTATTTCGTTCATTTTGGACATTCAAAAATCGGCGGAACTGACGGTCCTTGAGGGCGCTGGGCGTCCTCGCTTTAGGAAGTGGTGTTCTTTCATGCGCGGGTCGGCCCAGGACGGCGAATCGTGAGGTGCCCGCTACCACCCTACCTGAAAATACAAATCGCCGTGTACGGGGCTCTGTGAGGCCTTAGAAGCGAAATCGGTTTTTGGGGAGGTCGGGAAAAATTTAGAACCGGATCGATTTCCCAAAATTTAGAACCGGATCGGGAAAAATTTAGAACCGGATCGAAAAATTTGGAACTAGAGCGATTTTTGTATAGGTTAATTTTTTCGTACGTTAACCATCTTTGCAAAAGTTAACTTTTCAAAAGTTAAGTATTAACCTTAATGACGCGTTTACCAATTAACCATTAACAAACATGGTTAATTAACTTTTGATTAACCTTAACGCACGATTTACCATTAACGTGCAATTAAGGTTAACGCACATTAACTATACGATCATTTTAACCGGGCATTAACTTCACGATTAAAAACATGGTTAACAGCCAGGCGAACGCGCCTAGGTTGGCATGAATTTTGCCTTGCGACAAACATTCACGTTTCATTAACCACGCACAAAAAATCGCTCCGCGTCCGGCGGTTTTCAGCGTCCTGTTATACCATATTCGTCCCTTTCTCTAATAGGCCCGTCGATTGTGGCGCACGCGCAACACACACGTCGTGTTATTTTTTTACCGCACTAGCCTGTGGCAAAAACAGCACGCGACCAGGCGGGGCACCTGTCTTTGCTCCGTTGCTACTCTAACGCCGCGACAATGACACAAACGCACGACGAAAGCACGCGCGACGCGCGCATATGCTTTGCGCTTGATGCGTTAGGTAATTTTACATTTAGTAACCAACAAACACACAAGATGTTTTCAAGCGCTCTAGAATATGAGACAAACTAACTCACGAACAACGGACCTAACCTGAAAGGTGAAAATAAATGTCTAGAAAATTCCGCATTCATGGCCGCATCGCCGCCGCCCCGCGCCACACAATGCCTGCAAGCGTTGTCGATGCGCGTCACGCAATGGTTCGCCGCGACATGGCAAGCCGCGCGCTCTATTGGTCGCACGTTGCGGCAATCGGCGCCGCAATCGTTGTCGGAATTGTCGCCGCGTTTGTGATCTAATCTAACCCTAGTTTGGAGGCCTAACTAATGAGCAAGAAAATCGACAAGCGCACAACTCGTGAAATTGCCCGCGCTAACAAGGCCGCGCGCCGTAATTTCGAGACGGGCAACGAAACGAAAGGCGCCCGCAAATGATCACGGCGTTTTTATTGCTCGCCGCATATGCGGCGTTCATTTCTCGCATCTAACGCACAAACAAACCAACGAAAGGAATTGAAACAATGTCGCACCCTATCCCCTTGAATGTCGCGCTCGCAAACGTTCCTAGCCTTGCAACGGAAATTGCGCACCCTTCCCGCTCCGACGATTATCGCGTGATCAGCACGCGCGAAGTGTTGACACGCATGGAAAATGAAGGTTTTCAGATTTTCCAGGCAAACGAAAAACGTGTTAGGCTCGAAGGCAATCGCGGCTTTCAAAAACACTTGGTTCGCATGCGTCACGTTTCGACGATAGGCAATGGCGCTGGCGTGCCTGACATTATCCTGACGAACGCGCACAACGGAAATGCCGCATTCAAGCTTATGTCCGGTTGGTTTGAGTTTGCGTGTCTTAATGGTTTGATCATTGGCAATATTGAGCACGCGCATTCTGTACGCCACACGGGTGACGTTGCGTCGAAAGTGATCAACGCCGCATATCGCGTTATTTCCGAGGCCGATGCAATCAAGGCTGAGGTTTCCGAGATGCGCGCCACATTGCTGCCATGCGATGCAATCGAGCATTTCACAAACCGCGCCCACGCCTTGCGTTTTGGTGATAGTGATCGTGCGCCCGTATCGCCTGTGTCTTTCGACATACCGCGCCGCGCTGATGATGCGAACAATTCGTTATGGTCCGTTTACAATCGTATCCAAGAAAACACAATTCGTGGCGGTATGCGGGGCCGCATTGTCGGAACAAACGGGCGCATGCGTCGCACATCAGTTCGCGCGGTCACGAATATTGATCGCGCAACGTCTATCAATTCAGACTTGCATGGCATTGCCCGTGAAATGCTGGCCATTTACGGCAAGTCAACCGCTCCAGCAATGTCGCTCATGTATCGCGCTGCTTAAAACACAATCGAGCGCGGGTGAATTGCGCCCGCGTTCGCTGCCCTAGCTAACAATTGATTGGAGGCCTAACCCGTGCTTGCACCTATCTCTAAATCTTTATGGAACGTCGATAGTCCAAAGGCTATTAAATCGCGCAAATATGGTGCGCTTAATGCTATTCTTTACATGGCGCCGCATACGCTGGCCAGTGTTGGCAACCTATGCCCTAACGCGTCGCCCGGTTGCATTAAAGCTTGCCTTGGCGTTCATTCTGGACAAGCCGCAATGGTCGCGGATAGCGCTAATCCGCAATCGCTAAACAACGTTCGGCGGTCGCGTATTAGCAAGGCGCAAAACTTTATGCGCAATCGCGCCGCGTTCATGCAAGCAATGGCGTTGCAATTGGCGCGCGAATATCGGCGCGCGACGCTGGCCAATTTCGAATTGATCGCGCGGCCCAATGGTTCAACTGATATTGCTTTCGAGGCAATCAAGCTTGTGATCGATGAAAAGACGGCAAAACAGATTGCGCACTTAATCGGTCGCCCGTTTGCGTCCGGTACCTATCGCAATATTTTTGAGGCATTTAATTTTGTGCGCTTCAATGATTATACAAAATCATTCAAGCGCATGGCGAAATATTGTGCTGGCGATATGCCTTCAAATTATCATCTAACGTTTAGCCGCTCAGAAACGAACGCGGCTGATGTTGCGCGCGTGATCGAACTAGGCGGCAATGTTGCGGCGGTATTTGATGCGCTGCCCGATACATGGCACGGGTGCCGCGTTATCAACGGTGACGAACATGATTTGCGTTGCAATGATCCGTGCGGCGTTATCGTCGGCCTTGTGCCAAAAGGCGCAAAGCCAAAAAAGGATGCGAGCGGTTTTGTTTTGCGGCTCAATTCGTGACCACGTCTAACACTCGAAACACAATCTAACAGAAAGGAAAACACATGACGAAAATCAAGTTCCAACGCGACGCGCGGCCCGCTTTCGACGTAAGTGAGGCCTATGCAGTCGCGCTCATTGATCGGCTGTTGACGGGCAGCAGCATTTTTTCCGTCGAAAATATCAAGGCCGACGGCAGCGCGCGCAAGTATCTGGTTTGCCCTAAAGCCTATCGTGCGGAAATCAAGGGAACGGGCAAGCCCTTGGATGCGGTAAAAAATGCCATGCTGCGCCGCGTGCCGGACATGCGGGCCGATACTGACGGCGGTACTAAGGCGCATTGGCGCACGCTCAATATGGCCACGGTTTTCACAATCACTGCCGAGGGCGCGCGTTTCAATGTCATTCGATAGGCGCGACGCGTTCTATATGGTCACGGGCGCCCGTAAAACGCCCGTGACGCCTAATCCGCAATCAAGTGACAATCTATCGGGCGCCGCGTTTGTTGGCATCCTATGCGCTTCTAGCGCGTTTTGCGGCATGGTCGCGGGTTATGCCCTGCACGAAAGAAAACCGCCGCAAGTGATCACACGCGCGGAAAAGGTTTGGCGATTTGTGGAGCGCTGCCCGGAAAAGGCGCCGCGTCCTGATGCTAGGCGATTTTTGCCCGATACTATCCCACGCACTAATCAGAATGCGGTTGATTTGTTATATGTGCCCGATTATGTCGGAAAGTATGGCCGCACGCGTCACTATGAATGGAAAGGCTATTCACGCGGGCGCCCGTCAAACAGAGATTAGCGCCCAAAAATAGGTGCGCGGATCTAATCAAACAAAAATAAGCCGCTCAATTCGAGCGGCTTTTTTATTTGTCGCATGCTGCCCTAGTATTTTGCCGCGCCAAGCCCCATATTTGACCACACAAGGCGCTTGCAATGTGGTATGGTAGGTACCTACCTAAATTTGAAAAACTCCGCCCTTGCGTATTTCTGTTTGAATAAACGCAAAACAATAAAGATTTGGACAAAACTTGCGCAAAAGGACGCCCAATTCGTTAACTTTTTCCTTTTTCAAAAACTGACATTTTGCGCTCGCGTCCTATTTGGGGCATTTTCGGACAAACCTAACGCGCGCGCCTGGCAGCGCACCTAGCCGCGTTTGCCCGAATCGGGCAGCGCTGTTAGGGCATCAAATAACGCGCGCCAACGTGCGCCTGGCAGCGTGACAAATAGGTTTGCAACACCGTCCAACTAGGGCAACACTATCACTTCGCACTCACAAGTTAACACGAATTAACTTTGTCCTTTTTTACCTGAAATAGGACATTTCCGCATACTGCCCATACCCATACGCCACACCGTTCACTGTGCTTTCCCTGTCACACCGTCCTATGCCATTGATGCAACACAATAGCTCTGCATGCTGCTCATGTATCAGCAATGCATGCGCATGCACCCTCGCCCGTCCCTGCATCCTACATGCTAATCGTTTCGTTGATTATTGTTTTGTTTTGAGAAATGTGTTTTTTACAGACGTTTTTTAATATTCTGGTAATAATAATTCGAGAATCTTTTGTTAATTATATTTATGGTTAAGTTTGTACGGTGTTAAATAAACGTATCTAAATAATACATTCGTTAAGTTAATATTAACCAAACAAATTCATCTTCATTAATCGTTAAGGTTAACGCGAGGGGACCCAAAGGCCGTGTACGGACTGGCACGCGCCGTGCGCCCTCTAGGGTACTCCTAACGTAGTGGAAAAATTAATCAGTAGACGGGGGACCCGTCACCGTCTACTGGTCTACAAAGACTTTGAGGGTCCCACCGCCGTCTTGAAACGACAGCAAACACTCCATAGCACTGCGGTCATACTACCGTCACAACAGATTCATGCGCCATTTTCCTTAGTCTCCTCAAAGAGTTGCAGTAGGACGGTTCCACAGAACGCATCAAACCACCTTTCACCGGGTCCATCCCAGCCTTCGGCAGCGACCGTCAGCCCGCCAAACTTGTGTCTAACCGGGGCCGCGCGGTCACACTGTGATGCGGCATCCGAGAGCACGGTGAACAGGCGGTCATGGGTACATTTGACGATGTGGGTCACTGAACTTCCTCGACAATCGTCGTTTCTTCGAACGACAGCTTGACGATGCGAACCGTAGCCATGTCGGGGTCGTAGGAAACCGCGCCCATGATGGTGTCGGGGTCCTCAAGAACGTCTTCCAGTTCCTCCAGGGTTTCGAACGCGGTGAAGGACGGGCGGAACAGGTCCCATGACGGGTTGCCATCCACGGTCGAGGCCAACCAGCAGATAAACCCGCCGCTGCCTGCGGCGCAGGCCGAGTAGGAGACGGTGGTCGAGGTATCAACCGCGTTGGTGAGTTTCTGTGGGATGACGCGCATCATGTGGGGACTCCTCTTTCAGGTGCAGTTGCGGAAATAATGGCTTGGAGAAGGATTTCGGCATCCGTGTAGGTTGTCGCTCCCATCTCCACGAGCGCTTGTTTGAGGGCCAGATCGCTCAGGCCCTTGTGCAGGAGTTCGGACGGGACCCACACGGAGTCGATCCTGAACATCGGAGGCGGGACGGGTTTCCGTTTGGACGGGGGCGCCGGGGAGAACTGAACGACGTTTCCCATCAGATGAACCGCCACAACTTGCTGCGAACAGAGGCGGCCGTATCCATGCGCTGCGTTGCGTTGTAGTAGATGAAGTCGGGAAGGGACCAA
>Ga0208644_1002250_pt1 | contig 15514 bp, 9 predicted proteins | sample VirMetDEL_Nov_18_FD_184517 | JGI IMG/M metagenome (GOLD analysis project Ga0208644, IMG submission 184517) | Aqueous microbial communities from the Delaware River and Bay under freshwater to marine salinity gradient to study organic matter... | ecosystem: Environmental > Aquatic > Marine >... | reverse complement strand
TTGCTCATTTTGGTTTGCCCCTATGATATTATCAAAAGTCTCCCCGGCTCGGATTCTATTCAAAACTTCCGGGGTATGCATTTTCGCATTAACCGCTTTCATTATCTCAGCATTTATTGCGGCCTTGCTCTGTAGCGCCGGAGTCAACGGCGATTTGTGCGGCCTTCGTTAATGATGGCGGCTGTTCGTTTGCACGGTATGTTTCAGGGTCAACCGCTACCGATCCGGCACCCATTGCTGATCCAAGCACGAGACCCTGTGCGGCGGCTTCGGGAACACCCTCAAACGTTGGTTTGTTAAGGGCGATGTTCGAAGCGATCTGCTCTTGCGGTGATTGTAATAATTCTTCGGTGCCCTCAGCCGCTATTGATAATGGAATACGCGCGGCTTTCGACAACGGTTTGGTCGTGGTGTCTGCGACTAGGCCAGTAGCCAGCGCTTCTGGGTCGGACAGTCCGTATTTAGTTGCTAATTTTGCTCCGAGACCGCCAATGGCTCCGGTTACGGCGGCACTGCCAACAACGGGTAATATTTGTCCGGCGGACAGTTCGCCTCCCGGAGTTTGCTGGCGAACCTCCTCAATATTTTGACCGGCAGTAATCACACCTTCACCAACACCGGCACCAATAACCCCAGCGGCTTTCGGAGCGTAATTCCTAAGCGCGTTGGTAACCGCGCCCCCAATTTTACCACCGGCAATGATGGCCGGGACTTGTTCGGCGGCTTGATGAACTATCGCTGATGGATTTTCAGCGTAGGCTTTAAGGGTTGGAACAAAACCTTGCGCACTGGCTACGTTTCTATTCGCGGCCTGTTGTTCTGGCGAATATTGCGACTCAAGGTAGTTATTGATTACCTTTGGATCGTACCCAAATTTTTCTGCTGTTTTCCCAGCGGCCCCGGCCGTCGCTATATCTGCAATACCCAGCCCGGTATTAACAAGACCAACAGCACCCTTAGTCGCGGTCACTCCAATGTCGGAAATAACACGCCCTACCCGGGTACCGGCGCTGGGTGCGGATAGTCTTTTATATAATGGGCTATCGGTTGCCGAGGCTTTAACTACGTCATCGTAAGATGCACCGGTCTTTTCGTCCGAATTATTTGCGGCGAGAACGTCATTATATGTAGCCATTGCTAATTCTTAAGCCTTGCCCAATTTGGAAAATATTTTTGTAAAATTTTAAAATGCTCCGACGACGCCTGTTCCTTCGGATTTTCTTTGTAATAATCATATAACGTACTCGCCAGTTGCTGTTCGGCTTGCGCTTGTGCTTGTTTTGCGGCGGCGTCTGCACGTTCGGGTGCTCCGGCACCAGATTCTTGATATTGAACAACATCCCCATTATTAGTAACGCGAGCATTAAATTTTGGTTGAGCCAATTGGTCTCTACCAAGCCTGTCCGCAAGCCGCGCCTTTACAAGCTCTACGTCATTTACGCTAGATTGGTCTCGACTACGAGCCTCGTTACCCTGAATCTGTGCGACCGAACCCGCATCAACGCGGGTTTCATTATCAATGGGAACCCCGAATCGCTGCAAGAAATCTTGTTGTCTCAAAGCGTTCGTTCGATTCGCATCTTCCTGAACCGCCGCGACTTTTTCAAGGTATCGTGAAAAATTTTCAAACGCTCGCCCGCGTTCTACTTCTGCTCGCTGTTCTGGTGTTAATGGTAACTCCCCTGTTTGCGGAAGTCTATCTTTATTCGGGTCGGCATCATATCCTGCTTGTGTCAGTTGTGTACGAACCGTGTCTCCGAATCGTTGCTGAGTATATTCCGGTGGTTTCTTCGGTGGCTGCGGTTCTGCTACCGCATTTTTAATATCTGTTTGACGTTCCTGGCTGGTCGGTTGTTTGTCCCCAAAGGCCTGGGTGATTTTATTCGCTACGGGCGACGACGACAGTCCTTCAAAGTAAGAACTGATCGGGCGTACTTCTGCATTAGTTATGGGAGGGCGTTGCCCACCGGCTGACGTTGCGTCAGCATTGGCTTTCAACTGACGAATCGATTGTACGCCAGATTGTACGCCAGATGCAATCGATTGTACGCCAGCTTTAACATCCGGCAGACCAACGATACCGGGATCGTAAAAATTCGGCGTTTCTTTTGAACTTTGTTGTACGGCAGTTGGGGTCCCCGGTTGTTGTGTAAGCTCGACGCCACTGGATAATCGTTGTCGTAATGCATTTAAAGTACTCGGCTGTGGTTGCGGAACCGACGGTGATATGTTTGGATTATTCGCACGTAACGTTGCCGATTGATTCGAAGCATTTGCCGCTGCATTTGCCGCGCGATCTTTTAATAAACTCTGCACGTTTTCACCCGCCGATGGTTGCGGAACCGACGGTGATATGTTTGGATTATTCGCACGCAACGATGCCGCTTGATTCGAAGCATTTGCCGCGGCATTTGCCGCGCGATCTTTTAAACCCTGCACGTTTTCAAATGTGGGTTTAGCCGGATCGTCAGGATTATAACCGCCAGCAGCCATTACCTCACCTTCGGATGATTCTTTCGGGTCGGTGCCTTGGCCCATAACCAGTTCGACAATCTCTTCAAAATGCTCTGCACCAAACATGGCAACCGCCTCGGGCGAGATTTCGAATTCACCATCGGATACCTTAGCTTGGAGCATTTCGTCATTGTCGGGCAATTCTTCGGATGCCGTAGCTTGGGGCATTTCGTCATCGTCGGGCAATTCTTCGGATGCCGCCGCGTCATTGTATTTTTGCAAGAAGTCAGCACCTAAAATAGACACGACCTTTGCCGGTATAATAAACCCGCCCTTTGGTATAGGCTTATCGATACTATCCGATGTGCCCGTGCCCGGCCCTTCAATAAGGCCGCCTCCACTATATTGCGGTACGAATGCCGGTTTCGAATATATCGCCTTGTAAATATCCTTCGACTGTCTGTTTAAACCTCTGCCTAACGCTTCTTGTGCCATAACCTTATACCGAATGTGACCAAACTTCCGAAATAGAATTGGATGCCGACGCGCTTATCGAACTACTCCAACTCGCGCCAATCGATGCACCATAATGCACATTTGAACCCATAGCTTGTATGATCTGTGCAACAACACGAGCCGTGTTTTCTAATGAACCCAGCACTAACTCTTTAACCCCAAGCCGCATCTGCACATTTGTTTTTGCAGACTCCAGTTCTAAATTGCCCTTAGCGACCAACATTTTAACCTGATTCTCATACGCTTGAATCTGAGTTGTTATTTTGGCAACTTCACCTTTGACTTGTGAATCATATATCTTACCTTGTGTTTCAAATATAGTCGAAACTCCCGTAATCTCAGCAACTATCGCTTTGACTGTTTCAGAAAATAGCTGCGTTTGTGCGGTATTGACGGCGTTTATAGTTTCGATTCTGGCTTTCTCAGCTTCAATGGTGCTGCGATAAATCTCGTTTACAGTTTTGCCTTGATCGAGCAATGCCTTCAAACGCTCAGACTCGCTAAGAACCTGGGTTTTGTAAATATCCGACAAAACTTGATTATGTCTATCGAAACTTTCAAGCCGTTTGGTTTCGGCGTCAACAAGCCCGCTAAATATTCGAACTTGCAATTCGTCGGCATCGCCGAGTGCTCGAAGCCGCGCTACTTCGGCATCAATCTCAATCTTGAACTGTTCGAGTGAAATCTTGTTCCCATCTTGCAAGACACGTAACCGGGTAGCTTCGGCTTCGGTTTGGGTCTTAAATACGTCAATGATGTTTTGATTGTACTTGCTGAGCGATTCGATTCTGGCCGATTCAGCAGTAACCCCGGCTTGCATAATGGTGGTATTCAACCGGTTTACTTCGGATACAATATCGGATCGTATTTTTTCGGCCTCGATTAATGCCTTGAATACATCAACATTTCCGCTATTTACTTTGAGCTCGGCATCAATACGCGAGCTCTCGGCCTCGTTGGATACTTTCGAACTCTCAAGTAGCAGTTTGTTAATATCTACTTCAGCGGCGATTCTCGAAGATTCACCTTGCGTAACCGTCTTGAATAGGTCGGCGTACAGTTGATTTTCCGCAATAAGCGCTTTAACCCGCTCAGTCTCTGATGTTACGCCTAACTGCTCCCATTGAATAACGATTTTATTTATCTCGTTAATCATATTGGCGCGATCAAGCTCTGTCTTCGATAACGCTTGATACAGGGCGACTTCGTTTTGATTCGCCTCGTTTATCGATTTAACCCGCGCGGTTTCCCCGTCAACCGTAATTTTCGTAATTTCAGCGGCAACTTTATTATGGTTGTCGATTGCTTCAACACGCGCCTTTTCAGCGTCAATGACTGCTCTGAATATGTCGGTAAGGCTTTTATTCGTATCGTTTACAAATTGAATACGGCCTTGCTCAGCTTGCAGTTTTGCTTGGAATTCTTTGAGTGTAATTTCATTGATAGACACAAGCGCGTCGGCTCGAATCTTTTCTGACTCCAGACCAGTCTTATATAGTTCGAGTATTAATTTTTGATTGTCACCAAGCACGGTCAAGCGCTTAACTTCCGCGTCAACATTCGTTGCAAATACTCTCGAACCCGTGTCGTTGTAAGCAAGTATCGATTTTACTCGCTCTGACTCAGCATCGATGCCTAGTCTTGTAATGTCTACTTGCAACCTGTTAATTGTATTTAGACTTTCAATCTTCGCTTTCTCGGCGTCAATTGCGGAACTATACGCCGATACGTCTTGGGCGTAGATTTTAACAAGCGAATCGATACGTGCTGTTTCGGCGTCGTTCTGTGCTTTGAAAATGTCGATAAGCCCGGCGTTTGCCTGGGATATTGCCTTAATACGCTCTGCCTCGGAACGGGTTCCAATATCGAACTCCTGCAACACCAGCTCGTTTACTTTGCCGATGGCGGTTAACCGGATAGATTCGGCTTCAACCCCGGTTTTATGCAGGGCAACAATGGTCTCGTTAACCTGATTGATAGCGGCGGCGCGTTTTGCTTCGGCGTCTGTTTTTGTTGAAAATATCTGAATCAGATTTTCATTGAGTTTATTAAGCGTATCAACACGAATCTTCTCGGCATCAACACCAAAACGAGTTACATCAAGGAACATTCGGTTGTTATTCACAAGCGCTTCCAACCTAACCTTTTCGGCTTCGGTCATCGACGTAAACGCCTTTAACTCTTGATCACTAATTGCCAACTCGGAATCGATCCTAAATTTCTCAGCGTCGTTCTTGGCTTTAAATATTGACACCAACCCTTCGTTGGCGGCGGTTAAGGCTTTAAGCCTTTCGCCTTCCGCCCGGGTGCCGATGTCGAATTCTTGCAACACGAGATCGTTAATTTTGCCGATAGCCGTTAATCTGATAGATTCGGCTTCAATTCCGGCTTTATGTAATGCGACAATGGCATCATTAACTTGTGAGATTGCGGCGGCACGTTTAGATTCGGCATCCGTTTTCGACACAAATATTTGAATTAAATTTGTGTTCAGTTGATTGAGAACGTCAACTCTGGTTTTTTCAGCATCGATGCCGAACCTTGCCACTTCGATGTTCATTCGGTTAACATCGGCTTCGGTGCCGACCCGCAATTTCTCGGCGTCGGTCTGTGCTTTGAACGCATCGATCTCTTGAGAAAACACCGATAGCTCGGATTCAACTCTAATCTTCTCGGCGTCAATTTGCGCTTTGAATAGCTGAATGATTCCGTCATTTGCAGCCGTAGCCGCTTTCAAACGCTCGCCCTCTGCTCGGGTGCTAATATCGAATTCTTGTAATACGGTATCGTTAACTTTTCCGATAGCCGTTAATCTGATCGATTCAGCCTCGATGCCGGTTTTGTGAAGGGTGGCAATTGTTTCGTTTATTTGCGATATTGCCGCCGCACGTTTAGACTCAGCATCAATTTTTGATACAAATATTTGAATCAGATTTGTGTTCAGTTGATTAAGGCTTTCGACACGAATCTTTTCGGCGTCAACGTTAAATCTCGATACCTCGAGTTGAAACCTATTGCTATTTACCAAAGCATCGAGCCTAACCTTCTCGGCATCCGTGACAACTTTAAACGCCTCAAGGTCACCGCGATAAAGCGCCAGCTCTGTTTCCAACCTTGTTTTCTCTGCCGCGTTTGATTCGGAAAAAAGTTTTACAGCAGATAGATTCACGTTATTAATCGATTCTAATCGATTCGCCTCTGCCTCATTTTTTGTTCTATAAATTTCAATTTGTTTTGCAGCGACCTCAAGCGGCACTGTCAGATTGACTTTTATCTCACTTTCAAGTTGTGCAATCCTGGCTTCATTTAGTTTTCCATAAGCCTCGACACGTTTGCCAAAAGACTCGACAACGGTTTGACGTGCTTTGATTTTAAAATCTTCTGCCGCCCAGCGTGCCTTGTAACCATCCCATTCAATTTGTTTTTCTTGCAATTCGACGCCATATCCTTTTATGGCCGCTTCATATCGTTGAATGACCAACGCATCCCCTTGCAACTGTGTCTTGACAGCTTCAAGTTGTGACCGATACAAATCATAGGTCGAAATGACGGCCTGCACTTGGGTCTTGAAAACTTCGAGTTTTTGCTGGTTCAGGGTTCCAACGAGGCGTTGCGCTTCGATTTGCGCTTTATAAATTTCAAGCTTGCTGAGTTCGGCTTGCAGCCTAATTTGAAATACGGTGGCGTGCGTTTTGTATAACTCTACGCCAGCGTTGTAATAAGCTATCTTGACATTTGCCAGATTAATGGCATATTCGACAAGGTATTTAGCCGCATCCAAAGCCCTTGCCTGGCGCTGATCGTGTAACGTCATCAATTCGTGTTCCCACGAAATTGCCTGTGTAAATATAAATTGGAAGTTTGCCTGTTCAAGATCGGCCACAAGCTTCATGATCGCACGGGAATCCGCCGCAATCTCTTTTGTCTGTAACTCTTGCGCTAAATAAACTTGTCTCGCCTGATCACCGCTAACCAGAATATGACCGGCTCGCGCGAATGAACGCGCAACCATGGTTAAATGGCTGGCCGTTGCCGCCTGGGTTCGCTCGCTGTTTTCGTCCCATATCGCATCTTGCACGGCTTGGGATAGTGCGGTTTTTCTGGGCTCAACGATCAAACCATATAATTGATCGGTTATCGGGCCGCTTAACATAGATTGATATTCGGCCTCGGTCCATGAAAAAACTTCTTGCGGCATCGATACGGCATCCGGCACTACGCCTTCGAAATCGATAGTCAACAGAGACGGTTCGACTGGTAAAGACAAATCGGCCAATGTTGGAACAGACGGTATCGTCGCATCGGGCGATACTGGGTATTCCCGATCCGGTAAGGCTGGGAATTCAGGGCGAATTCCGCTAAAATCGGCCGGCGCATCGATGGTGGCCAGCTCTGGATCGGAACCCGTCAACTCGGGCACGGCATCAATCACGAGTGCGCTTACAGTGCCGACTGTCGGAGAATCCGGCGGCAATGCAAAATTATCTATGATTGGTAGCAACGTTGGTTTGTCATCGAACGCGCTTGTTATGGTCGGCGCGACAGGTGCCGATGGAAACGCCGCCGATACGTCTGCAAGTGTTGTAGATGTGTTAAATGACGGGTCAACCGCGACCAACCCCGCATCGGTTGGGAAGTCTAGATTTAATGGCTCTAGCGCCGGGGTGCTTTCAAAATTCGGCACGATATCTAACTTTACACCGATGGCCGGAAAGCTGGCTGTTACGTCATTGGTAGTCGGTACTACCGGGACATCAACTACGATACCGGGGCTCGCCGGAACCGACGGAAAATTTGTCGATATCGGGTTTATTGTAACGCTGGTATTAAACGACGGTTCGACAGTAACAAGCCCGGCATCCGTTGGGAAGTCAAGAATTAATGACTCGAGAGACGGTGTGGCTTCAAAAGCTGGTGTTATGTCTTGTTTAGTCCCAATTACCGGGAAGCTATCAACAATCGCCAACAAATCTGGAGCGGTCGTAAAATTCGCGGTTATCGATGCCGGTAATGGTGCCACGGGGAAGTTTGCACTTATATCGGTAAGCGCCGTCGATGTATCGAACGACGGGTCAACCGTAACAAGCGCGGCATCCGTTGGGAAGCTAAGAACGAGAGCTTCGAGAGACGGCGGCGGATCAAACGTTGGAATAATGTCTGATTTTGTACCGACGGCCGGAAAACCTGCGGTAAGATCGAGTAACGTAGGTGCCGCTTGATAATTTGGCGTTATATTCGGCGATGCCGGAGCGTCTGCAAAATTCGGATCAATCGGTGTTAAATTGGTCGTCGTTACAAAGTTTGGAGTAGCATCCAACTGAACGAATTCCGAAGGCATGTTCGGGACCGGAAGATCGGTCGCAGGCGTGCTCGGGAACGATAAAATAATCTCTTGTAGCAGGCCGATTTCTGGAAAATTAGCAGCCGTATCTAATAGTGTTGGCGGTGCTGTAAAGTTTGGATTAGCATCGGTAATGGCCGTTGTTACGTCGACACTAAATGTCGGGCTGGTAATTGACGGTACGCCAGGCAAAAGAACGTTCGGGTCGGCAATTTCCCGCGTAAACGTAAAGCTTGGGTTAACTGCAGTCGTCGCCGGTTGCGCCGGGAAGTTTGTCGAAATTGTAGATATCGGGTTAACCGCTGGAAAATTCGCAACGACGTTCGCAACATTCGGAGTTGCCGGAATAGTTATGTCGTTATTTTGGAGTGAAACCGTAGTATTGAAATTTGGGGTTATCTCAACCAATGTACCGATTGATGGAAAACTTGCAACAAGCGCATCAAGCGTAGGCGGCGCTACAAAATTAGCCACAATGGTATTTAATGCACCCATTGTTGGATAATTCGGAGTAGTTTCGGTTATTACCAGTTCTGCTGGAAAATTATCAACAACCGGGGTAAATGTCGGAGCCGTTTCGAAGTTTGGTACCGCATCGAGCAGTACCGGTGCTGTCGGAAAGGTATAGCTGTATGTCGGGCTGGTAGGGGCGGTTGGTTCGACATATTCCGACACGGGGACGGCGATATTGTCTAACGTAACAGCTACGTCTTGAAACGTGTTTAGCGTCGATATTATACCATCGATGTCCTGTATGATACCATCGAACGTCGATAGGTTTGTTGTCGCACTGTCTTGTGAATTACGAATACCGTCGACAACGACCGTTTGAACGGACGCCGTGCGTAAAGGATCAAGATCAAAAATCGAATCATAAACACTGGCCATTTGCCCAACCCATCAAAAATACCTGATGGGTAAAGACTAGACCGGAGTCTTATGTCAAAACGTGATGCAATTTGTATTGATTAAAACATGCCGAACAGTTCAGGAAGCGATCTATACGGCAATTCGGTTCCAATAGGAATTATTATTTTCTTATCTGACGTTAAATTAAAATCCCCATCAAAAGTGCCCGCTGTGGTTTTTAGTTTGAAATTTCCTTTATTGGTAAAGAGATATACATTTACACCTAGTTCGTAAGAAGGATCGGTGCCGCCGAACCATCGATGAATGCTTATAGTATGTTGTCCACTAGGAACTTCACAAGGTAATGTAAAATCGTCTGGGACGGTGGCGACGAATTCTTCGTAATCCGTTGTAAACGTAGCCAGCGTTGTGTAAACTAACCTGCAATTGCCAGCAAGGGTACTTGCTCCAATAGGATTTTCTCTAATATTCCCACCATTTACAAACGTAGAATCCGTTGCTACGTTATATGCAATATGAGAACCAACGCTTCCTTCCCAAAAAGAAGACACAATTGGAGACTCTTCTGAGACATAGGTGTCGGATACATAGAAATCATTATTATTTATTATTTCTTGACTGACTTTCATGACCTGATCTTTATTAACCATGAATAAAAACCCTTGGCCAACTGTATCTTGATTATCCCCAAACGTTTCATATCTCTCAGACAAAATCATTTTAGATGTATCGTCTATATAAAACCCTAAATCTGACGCAAATCCATTATTATTATTATTTTTTGTAATCCAATGACTACTATTTAATGTTGTGTAGTCATCTACTACAGGATATACCGCAGTGCTCGAATCGGCATAATCAGCGGCAAGCGCAAGATTTACATACTGAATATGAGTCTCAAATTGCTCATGAAAATACCATTTTGAAAAATCTTGTCCCCATCCGGAAGCCCCGCCAGGATAATCTGGCGGATAATATGGTTGATCACCGCCATTGTCTTGAACATATACAAAATCCCGAGAAACCCCAGGACGCCAATCCCCATATGTCCCATGCGCGCTATCAAAGTTATTTCCAGTCATCCCATCCAGCAATAGATGGCCTGTTCCATGAACAGCCCAACTAAACCCGGAATTTAATCCGGGGCGCTCACCCCCTACCGAAGCCGCGTCACATCCAGTAGCCGCATAACCTAGTACACTCGGCCCTGTACTATCAGATAGAACATAAGCTTCGCGGTATCTAGCGATATATACATCAACGGCGGTAACGTCAGCACCACCAACACGCGGAAGATATTTTGCACCGTTGTCTGGGTAACTACCGCTCCAAGGTGTTATTGCTGGGTCGTCACCGGATAACGGATCATATTCGGTTCCATCCGGTAATTTAACACTGAATCTTAAATATTGTGAAAACCCAGGGTCGCTATCTGATGAAGCCAACCCTTGTAAGATATAGCCAAAAATGATAATAGGCTCGACACTCTGATACGGCGGGGTTGGAATATCGATATGGATTTCGTCAGCGTTGGCTAAACCCAACGCACTAGAAACGGCAAAAATTCTAGTTCCGTCATCGAGCGTCATGATCTTACTCCGACCGCTAGACAGCCCGGCTGATTGCAATTCTTGCTTAAAGTCACCTAGAAACTTTGTTGCGATTTTTTCATAGGCTAAGGCATCCTCGATGCGTGTGCCCTGTCTCGGAACCAATCGCCACGCCCCGGTTTCTCTACCGCCAATCTCGTCGTCATCTTTAAAACGCGCCATCGTGTTCGTAAAGTCTTCGCAGTATTCGTCTACTCAATGCCTCAGAATAATCTTCCATGGCTTTTAATTGGTCAAGCATATCGTCAACCTCGTCACTACCCATGGCACGGAGCATTATTGATTGCTCTAACAAATCTTGCAAATCGATGATCTTCGACAGGAGTTGATTGCGCTCAATAATAAACGGGTGCGTCATCGATGCCTTGGTATAGTTATTATGCGAGGCTCAATTTCAGTTACAACGGCGGCTTTCCCAGTTTTATTCGATATTGAAAACTGCCAGTATTGCCCGGAAGCCCCACGAGCCATGTCGTCTATTTTAACAACCTCACGTCGAGTTGTCTCTGGAATTTCATAGTCGATTGGGCCGATATCGTCGGTGGCTTCGAAATTAAGTGTTTTACCGTTGTGCGTAACATAGCAATATGGCAGGCGTTTTTGTAGCGAAGACCCGAAGTCAATCCGACCTGTTGTATAGCGGCCGGTGGCGGACTCTCGATAGTCGATTAATTTTAAAAGCCCGGTGTCGTCGGTTCCATACTGATTGCTGAGCCTGTTTATCGAACCGGCTGTGAATCTACTTATTGCGCCCGTTTCAAGATTCACTCGCCATCCGGAATCTTGCGGAAACGTTTGAGTTGATAGCCATTCGCTATTGGCCATCGGATTCGACGCGCCATTGTAGCCAACGAATGTAAGGTATCTAAGACCGGCCAGGTATTCAACAGACATTGTGCCGGACTCATAAAAAGGCATGGCCACGTCTTTGAATGTAATTTCCGAATGGCCTTCTGGCGATACTTTTATGATTCCGCGATGCGTTACAAAAAAAGCGTCCGATCCGTTTTGATCATAACATGCCGCACCTTTAACGGCGCCAACATTTAAAATCGGATCAATGATAATCGGTGTTTGATCTGGACTGTCGATATTCGTAATCCTATAGATCGCTTGTTCAGTGCCGACGTAAATAGCTCCGGGAACTGAGACGTATATTAGAATGTCTGAATTATCGAATGGCCCGTGATATAACCATGGGCCTGTAAGTTCATATTGCGGCCCGAATGGACCGACGTGCGTAAACCTAAGAATCGAACCCTCAGCCCAATATATGCGCCCATAGTGCTGCATTATTGGAGACCCGACCGGCGGCAGTGGCGGGTACATTTGCATGGTATCAAGCACGATTTTTGACTTGAATTTTGAAATGTCAACCGATGTTGTGGCTATTGCGTATTCATTGTATAGCAATAGGTCTTGACCTTCGTGGCTAGAACACCATACTGCAAATTTTGTCGCATATGACGGGGGTGTCGGAAGATTCGTAATTCGAATCCCACTACCTTCACCAATCGTTATCGATTTGCTATTTGTTGTTCCTGATTCAGTATCGCCAATCCACGTTATCGCAATACGATATTTTGCCGCATACATTCCGCCCGATCCGATTTCCGCAAGGGTGAACGTCGACGGCGGCACATCGACACCCCATTCTTTAACAACGTTCGAACCGGTTTTAAGCTTGCCGGACACGGTTCCGTTTGAAAAATAAACGGTATCCCCAATAGGCGTTGAATACTCGATAGGATCGCCACCAGTATCGGCAATGAGTTCTACCTGCGACACGTCACTGACATATCGAAGCAACGACGTGTCGTCACAATAAAACAAACCAACATCGGAGTTATTTACCGAGTGAGCTGTTGCAACAGTGAGAATCTTCGAATACTCACGACCAGGGATAAGTAACTCTGAATTATTTGTAAACTGAACGTCAACACAATCAGAAGCTTTATCCAATGGTAGTTCTTCGGGATGAACAACATTATTCATCCCGTTGAACCGAAGTATCGGAATCTTCGCCATGCTTTACCGGCTGCTATAGTATGCGTGTAACCATTGCACAATTACTGTTCCGTTAAACACCTGTGTCGCATCGCCGTCAACATCGGTTGTGGTAGCATACGCATTGTTCAGGTACAGATCAATCGCGGTGCTTGTTCCGTCAAGATTTACCAACTCACTATAATCGCCGTTCGTGTCGAGTTGTGCAGAAATAACCGATCCTGCGACGTTAATAGTGGCCGATGAAGTAAGCGCTGTTGATGGCAAAATATCTGCCATGGTCGAAGTCAAAGCCACGTTTGAAGCAGCCGCACTGCCCAACGCAATTGCACCTGTCGAACTGGCATTCAGCGTTGTGGCCACATCCGATGTGGTTTTTTGATACAACTCGATAACCGAGTCAAATACCAAAATACGGCCCTCTGGAAAAGTAAACAACTTTTGGGATTGATATTCTGTACCATTGACTACAGGAAGCGGTACGTCGGTCAATGTAAATGTACTCCAGACCTCACGACCAGCAACTTTATGGGTTGCTTTTATCGTACCAGACGCCGGGGTACCTAATGTACCAATCGACGACTGAGTTGTAACGTTGATTCTGGACCCCAGCGGTGGGTCCTTAAAAATTGATATTCCGGGCATTGCAGTTTCCTCTTAAAAAATTACCATTCACCTAAATTAAATTCAAAAGATAGATCAATTTCTCGTGCAGCGGTGACAATATGAAATGCTACTTCGAATACTTTTGATTCTCTCGCGGCGGCGGTCGGTGAAATAATCCCTATTGTGAAATCGATATTTCCCCCTGAAATAGCACTCGACGCCAATGTCACACCGTTCGTTAAACTCGGCGTGATTGATGTCATGTCTTCATCATGAGCCAATATGAAATCGTACGGCTTGGCCTCCCACGTAAGACCGTCAGTCTTACCGGCTCGAAAATCCTCGGTTATACCGTCGATCACTGCTGAAAAATTAGGCTCAGTGGTTCCATGGGATTTACCGGGATTAACAACGCGATGGTACAGTCCGACAAAATCAGTCGGAATCACAACGTCGTATCGATCTTTCGAAACCCATTTATAAACAGTATCGGCCGTCCATACGCCGGGTTTCATCTGAAGTTGCATAGGCCGCAGACTATCCGGATCATGAACGCCTGTGATAACGAAAGGCCCTTCTTGAATTCCTGGCTTATATATCATGATGCACCCGACAGATAATTAATGAATAAGTATAGTATCTAACGATTCCGCTGTTTGAATCGTGTCGTCAGTGCCTGATATTAAGATCGTGCCGTCAGTTCCAAATACCATAATGCGCTCACGATTTATAACTATTACGGAGATTTTCTTAGCTTCAATACCAAGCGCGATTGCTAAGTCATCGACATTAAGATTCAATGTTTGCAATAACTCGGATCGAAACACACCCGTAGCAATAGATAACTCGGCGGCGGTTATGGCTGTAGTCTGCAATATTTGAGACGTAGCGAACGACAATGTTGTTGCGCTTTCGACGACATTCGCTTGGATTCCTTGTGTAACCGAAAAAGCGTCGGTATTTACTGTATAGGCAGCCTCGCCATTGATCGCAACCAGCACGAGTACTTCAGCGCTGAATCCGTCGACTGAGCTGTTATAGCCTAAAGAACCGGCGGATAGTCCCAATAACTGTGAGGCAATTGAATTGTCCGTGGATAGTTCAAAAGACGAATCATTAATATCGATGTTTAAAATTTGTGAAATATTGAAATCATCGGAGGCTATTGCACATGCGGCATTGGTAACGGTGGCAAGTATGTTTTGAGGCAATGCGATTCCGCTGCTCGATAGTTCGTTCGCTATATGCGTTGGGTTTACACCGATAGATAATGAAACCGGCACGTTTGTCAGGTCAATATTGTCGGCGGAATTATTCGCAATGCTTGCAATAATTTGTGTGATTACTGATCCCGCGCCGTCGCCTAAAAAGCCGGAGTTCGCCGAATCAATACTTAAACTTTGAGTAGCTGTTGTTGTTGAAACGCCATTGCCAAAACCAGCGCTTTTTGCCGATAAAGGTGTCGATTGAGTCAGATACACGTCTGACAAATCGCTGACAAATGCGATTTGTCCTGACAAATTGACATACGCAATTCCGGTTAAATCAAAATCTACCCCGGTTACGAATCCGCTGGTTATAACAAAATCGGCGGCCATGAGCGGGGTTAAATCCGATTCGAAGCGAAGCTACGGCATTGACGCATTAATTTTTTCATAGCAATGTCGGCATTTTTGGTCCAATAAGAGCACTGGCAAACGGCCCAACACACGTCCAGGTTGTTGTGTTATCGCTAGTTGTTGCGGCTGGTGTCGTATTCCAGGTTGGCTCTGTTGCGGCGTGGGAATCGCCCGCTGTTGTACATTCAAAAATATGCGCCGTAGAATCTGGGGCCGTCGCTATGCAAAACTCACCCGAAGCGTTTGTGCGACCCGCCGTCCATACTAGATCGATTTTCGGCTCAATAAATAAATGGCAAGGGTCGCTGGTGTTAACATCCATACTGTACGTTGTTCCAGTAGACTCTGCATACCCGGCAATCAGTTTTGATATTGCGCTAGTTGCTCGAATTACCCACGAAACAATGTTTTCGGATTCGGTAATATTGCCACTAAAGGATCCCCGTTTAACCTGTAAATCACAAGCGTAGACGCTGTAAGTCGTTCCGCCG
>Ga0208644_1002248_pt1 | contig 15524 bp, 22 predicted proteins | sample VirMetDEL_Nov_18_FD_184517 | JGI IMG/M metagenome (GOLD analysis project Ga0208644, IMG submission 184517) | Aqueous microbial communities from the Delaware River and Bay under freshwater to marine salinity gradient to study organic matter... | ecosystem: Environmental > Aquatic > Marine >... | reverse complement strand
TAAATAATGGCAATGTAGACTATGTTTACATTGAACATCCAGAAGACTCTGAACTTTACAAGAGCGCTTAATGAATAATAAAGTTTACATTTTTGATGTTGATGGAACTTTAACGCCGCCACGACAGCAAGCAACAAAAGAGTTCTTATCTTTTTTTGAGACCTGGGCTAAAGAAAATACTTTTTATCTTTGCTCTGGTTCAGATCTAGAAAAAATAAAAGAACAACTACCAGAAAGCATTTTAAACTTAGCATCTGGTGTTTTTGCTTGTATGGGCAATGCGTTTTATGTTGATAAAGAAAAAATCTATCAAAAAGATTTTATTGCACCTGAAGGCTTTGAAAGATACTTAAGCTCTAAACTTGAACACTCAAAGTTTCCTTTAAGAACAGGAAACCACATTGAAAAAAGAATTGGAATGTGGAACTTTTCTATTGTTGGAAGAAACGCAACATTGGAAGAAAGAAAAAAGTATTATGTTTGGGATCAATCTGCAAACGAAAGAGAGACTGCAGTAGAAGAAATAAACAGAATGTTTCCAGAAGTATCTGCTACGGCAGGCGGCGAGATCTCAATAGACTTAAACCATCCAGGGCAAGATAAGTCTCAAGTAGCAAGAGAAATACTAAAAATAAATCCAGATGCAAGTTTAGTTTTTATTGGAGATAGAACTTTGCCTGGTGGTAATGACTATGCTTTAGCTAAAGAAATTACAACTAATTATTTAGGAGTTTCAATACAAACAGAAAGTTGGAAAGAAACAATAAGTATTTTAAGAACTTTAACTTAGTTAAAAGGGGTGTTAGCTCAACTGGGAGAGCATCTGCTTTGCACGCAGAAGGTTGCGGGTTCGATCCCCGTGCACTCCACTTCACATAGGAAAAAATGAGTAATAACTCTCTTATCCCACCAGACATTGAAGAAGCCCTTTTAGATTGGTACATTCTAGCAGAAGATACTGGTGATCTTTATTGGTTGGCTGAAAGGTGGGAAACTGTTCATTATAGTAGTTTTCTTAAGATCTTGTTTATTAGAAACTTAGATCCAAGTTGGGAAAGAAAACTTTATCCTTCCAGAGAACACGAACTAGACAAGTGGCTAAGAAAACAAACTGGAAGAAAGCGTCTTATTGTAGGATACTTTACTCCAAGAAAACCAAAGGAGGAAAAATGAATGTTATAATGACCGTGGCACTTGGGAGAAACGGCGTAAAGACTACAACCGCCCGTGTTTTCACAGATCCTCGTGCCGCTTGGGAATACGCCGTTCTTCTAACCCAAAACGACGAAACTTATAACTGTGGCTTTTATCTTTTATCCAGCAACAATAAAGCAAAAAAAATGAGAACTTTCCCTGATTTATTTCACAACGAAGACCCTTGGTACAACTTCCCGGATTTCATAAAAGAGTTAGAACAAAAAAAATGGATACTTTAGTTTTAAATAAAAACTGGCAACCCGATAGAGTCATTAGCTGGAAAACGGCAATGACTCTTATTTGTTCTCACCGTGTTGAGGTTGTTGAGTACCATAATAGTTCTGTTATTAGAACACCAACAACAACTTTTAAAGTGCCTTCTGTTATTAGGTACTTGACAGGGAAAGCAGCAAAGTTTAATATTAAGTTATCAAGAAGAATGCTTTTTTATAGAGACCAAGGAAAATGTCAATATTGCTCAAAAGAAGTAAGCATTCACAAATTTACGGTAGATCACGTATTACCAAAATCTAAAAATGGCAAGACCAACTGGCGCAATGTTGTTGTTTCTTGTGGCACTTGCAACTCTAAAAAACGAGACAGAACTCCAGAAGAAGCAGGAATGAGCCTTTTAAAAGAACCACGACGCCCTGAGTCAAAGTTGGAACTACTTCGCCAAGAACTAAAAGAAATAAACAAATGGAATAACTATGTCTGATAATAAACCAAATAATAGTGTATGTTTTCACAAAATTTTTTATGATAAGAGTTCAACTTTAAAATGCCACCGCTTTGTTTGTATTTTAAAAACAACTGACGGCAGATTTAAGAGAACTGTTGTTTTCACCCACGAAAGTTTCATCCCAGAACTTTTTAAGAAAGCAATGGCTACATCCTAACTTTGCTGACTACTTATAGCAAAGGAGAAAACCTACATGGCTAAGAAAACTTATGTGTTAGATACGAATGTTCCTTTAACGGATCCTGATTCGCTTTACGCATTTGAAAACAACGACATTTTATTACCTTTTAAGGTATTAGAAGAACTAGATAAGCACAAAAAAAGACAAGACGGCGTTGGAAGAAACGCTAGAGAAACAATACGCATTTTAGACAGCCTAAGAGAAGCAGGCTCGCTAAATAAAGGCGTTCGTTTAGGTAAAGGAATGGGTGTTATTAAAGTTATTCAGCTTGACCCTGAAAGACTTACAGAATGCCCAGACATTGATTTAAAAGACTCAGATAATGAAATTATTTGTTGTGTTTTCCAAGAACAGGCATTAGCCCCACGAAGAAAGCACATCGTAGTTTCACGAGACGTAAACATGAGAGTCAAATGCGACTCTCTTGGTGTCTTATGCGAAGACTACATTCGCTCAAAAGTTGTAAAAGACACCAGTGAACTTTACACTGGTTTCTCATCAGTGTTGGTTGATGATGAAGTTATTGATCAACTTTACAACAACGAAGAAGTTTTTGTAGAAGAAACTTATCATCCAAACCAGTTTTTAATGTTGGTTTCAAACGCCAACGAAAAGAAAACAGCGTTAGCAAGGTTTATTAGACCTTCAGCACCCTTACAAAAAGTTCGTTCAGGTGAAAAAGTAAAAGTATTTAATACTCTTTCACCAAGAAACAAAGAACAAGCATTTGCTATAAACTTGCTTTTTGACGACAGTGTTAACTTAGTCAGCCTTATTGGTAAAGCAGGAACCGGTAAAACCCTAACCGCTATTGCTGCGGGTCTAGACTTAGTTTTAGGCAACTCAGGATACAATAAACTTATTGTTTCACGTCCAGTAATGCCTATGGGGCGAGACATTGGTTTCTTACCAGGAACTTTAGAAGAAAAAATGATGCCTTGGCTCGCACCAGTCCAAGATAACTTAGAAACACTTCTGGACGGTAAAGAAAACTTTAAAATGTTCCAAGAAAAAGGCATTATTGAGATTGAGGCTTTAACTTACATTCGTGGTCGTTCTATCAATAACGCATTTATTGTTATTGACGAAGCACAAAACTTGACAATGCACGAAATCAAAACTATTATTACTCGTGTTGGAAACAACACAAAGATTATTCTAACTGGAGACATTGAGCAAATCGACAACGATTACACCGACGAAACCTCAAATGGACTTGCTTATGCAGTTGAGAAGTTTAAGGAATTTGAGATTTCCGGTCACGTCACACTAGTTAGAGGGGAAAGATCAAAGATCGCAACCTTAGCATCCAAGATACTATAAGAGGTAAAAATGGAAAAAATCAAAACAATGGAAGAAGCAATGCTTAACCCTGAACTAACAGAAGTTGTTCAGGTTGATAACGCTCTAAAAGACTTTATTGTTGAATACACTGGAGAAGAACTCAATCCAGAAAACGGCGAAGTAACAGTAGAAATGGTTGTTGAAGTATTGGCTTCTCATTTTCCAGAAGTTGTTTTTGCTCTTGCTGAAGAAAACTTTATTCGTGGTTATCAACAAGCAATGACTGACTTAGAGGTTTCTGAAGAAGAAGAGCAAAACACACCTTACAATCATTTGACCCAAGAAGACGTCGAGAGGATGAAAACAAACAATGAGTAAGTTTTTCACCTTATACGGAGGAAGGATAGAGGCTTTTGTTCAGTCTGAAACAAGATTTGACTTTCGCAAAGCACTCAAAAGAATAGAACAAATTATTCCACAATACTTCCTTTTGCAAGGTATCGACGTTATTTATGTTGGCGATTTTGCCGACCTTAAGGATAGAAACTTAAATGCAGCCTATGCTGACGGAGCAATTTACATTTTGCCTTATCAATCTTCGGAGCAAGACTTTTTGGACGATGTGGTTCATGAAATCGCTCACTCGCTGGAAGAACGTTTTACCGACTTTATTTACGAAGACGGTGAGATCAAAGAAGAGTTTAAGAAGAAGTATGGAAAATTAATTGAGATCCTAATAAAACAAACAAACATAAAAGTCCCCAAAGACTTTCTTTATCATGTACCCTACGACTATGACCACGAATGGGATAAGTTCCTTTATCAGACTGTTGGTTATGATGCCCTTCATCTTTTAACCGCCGGTCTTTTCGCTTCACCCTACGGCGCAACTTCCCTCAGAGAATACTGGGCAAACGCTTTCGAGCACTATTACTTGACAAACCCCGATGAAGTTGCTAAGATATCACCTGAAGCGTACAACAAGATAAAGGAACTAGATGACCGAGCCGAAGATACATAAACCACACATTTCGTATTCAGAACTTACAAATTGGTATAAATGCCCTTGGTACCACAAACTAGTCTACATTGACGACATTGCTGGTTTCAAGGGTTCTGCTCATACGGCATTTGGTTCCGCTGTTCACGACACAGCGGAACAACTGCTTTTGGAGAACATTAAAGAACCGATCCCTTACTTTAAGCAAGAGTTCGAAAAAAACATTACACAACTCCAAGAAGACAAAGTAGAATACGATGAAAAGCTTGTAGAGCAAATGAAAACCCAAGGAGAAGAACTGGTAGAGCTTATCCTTCCAGCACTTCGTATTGAGTTTGGAGATTTTGAGTTAGTAGCAGTAGAATACCCTCTTTATGAGAACTGTAAAGAAGAACTAGGTGTAGACTACGACTTTTCTTTTAAAGGCTTTATTGACCTTATTATTAAAACCTCAGATGGTAAAACTCGCATTTTAGATTACAAAACTTGCTCTTGGGGTTGGAAAGCAGAAAAGAAAAGCGATAAAATGACAAACTATCAGTTGGTTCTTTACAAGTATTTTTATGCTAAAAAATACAACATTCCGCTAAAAGACATTGAGTGTCATTTCGCACTTTTAAAAAGAACAGCAAATAAAAATAAGGTAGAAATCTTTAAAATTACCTCTGGACAAAAAAAAGTTAATAATTCTCTTGACTTTACAAAAAAAGCAGTGTACAACATTCATAAAGGTGTATATATTAAAAACAGATTAGGTTGCACCTATTGCGAATTTAAACACACTAAACATTGTCCGAGGTAAAATGACAGAAAAAATAAAGATTCTAACAATATCAGACATGCCGCTTTCCCCGTCTGGTGTTGGTACGCAAACAAAATACGTAATAGAATCGCTCTTAAAAACAGGAAAGTTCCAAGTTATTTCACTTGGCGGTGCAATAAAGCATCCAAAATACGAACCAATTAAAACCGAAGAATGGGGTGATGATTGGATAATGTATCCAGTTGATGGGTTTGGAACACCTGATGTGGTCCGGTCGATAATGAGAAATCATCGACCGGACCTTTTGTGGTTTATGACCGACCCACGTTTCTTTGGTTGGTTATGGGAAATTGAAGATGAAATAAGATCTCAAGTTCCTATGATTTATTACCATGTATGGGACAACTTCCCTGCACCACACTTCAATGCTAAGTTTTATAACTCAAACGATGTTATTTGTACTATCTCAAAGGTCACAGACGCCATTGTAAGAGAAGTAGCGCCAGAAGTAGAATGTCATTACATACCTCACGCTGTTGATGGCGAAGTATTTAAGCCTTTACCGGAAGCAGATACAAGCCGGCTTCGCAAAGAACAACTAGGAGAATCACATGAAAAGTTTGTATTCTTCTGGAACAACCGCAATGCTCGAAGAAAGCAATCAGGGACTCTTTTGTTTTGGTTTAAGGAGTTCTTGGAAAGAGTTGGGGAAGATAAGGCAACTCTTATTATGCACACCGAACCAAAAGACCCTAATGGTCAAGATCTAGAGCACATTGCTAAGAAACTAGGAATGCACGAAAATGGTCAAGTATTTTTCTCAAAGCAAAAGTATCCACCGCAAATCCTAGCAAACATTTATAACATGGTTGACTGCACCATAAACATTTCAGATGCTGAAGGTTTTGGTCTAGCAACGCTTGAGTCACTTTCTTGTGGAACTCCAATTATCGTCAACATGACTGGAGGACTTCAAGAACAAGTAACCGATGGTGAGAACTGGTTTGGAATAGGCATTGAGCCTTCCTCAAAAGCCATTATTGGCTCTCAAGACATTCCTTACATCTACGAGGACCGTATGAATAAAGAAGACTTTATAGCGGCTCTCACGAAGATGTTAGAAATGTCCGAGGAAGACAGAAAAGCACTTGGCGAAGCCGGTCGAGACCATGTACAAAAGAACTATAACTTTAATGACTTCTGTGAAAAGTGGCCAACACTACTAGAGGACATTCACAACCGTTATGGTTCTTGGGAAGAAAGAAAAAATCACACAACTTGGACATTTGAGGAGGTAGCATGAAAAGAGTATTAGTAAGAGGACCAGCCTTATCACAATCAGGATACGGCGAACATACACGACTTGTTCTTCGTGCGCTTCGTTCAAGAGAAGAAGAATTAGATCTTTATCTTATCTCAACAAGTTGGGGTGCAACAAACTGGATCTTTGAAGATAATGAAGAGCGAGCTTGGCTTGATACTCTTATTCAAAAGACTGCTGTGTTAATGCAACAAAAGCAGCTGCCGCAGCCTGATGTTTCAGTTCAAGTTACTATTCCTCTTGAGTGGGAGCGCATCGCACCAATCAACATTGGCGTCACCGCAGGTATTGAAACCACAAAGATTGCAGGAGAATGGATTGAAAAGGCAAACATGATGGATAAGATTATTGTCCCGTCTCAGTTTGCTCGCTATGCTTTTGATGAAACTTCCTATGATGCACAAAATAGTCAAACTGGAGAAATCGTCAAGGGTTATAGAAACCAAACCCCCATTGAAGTTATTCCTTATCCAAGAAAAGAATGGATCTTTGAAAGCAACCCTTTATCTGCAGAAGGTGTTATTAACTTTACAACTGACTTTAACTTCCTTGCAGTCGCCCAGTGGGGTCCACGCAAGAACCTAGAAAACCTTATTAAGTGGTTTATTGAAGAAAACTTTGATCGTGAAAACGTTGGACTAGCCCTTAAGACCAACTTAGCCAAGAACTGCGAAATAGATCGTGTTGCTTGTATTGAAAGGCTAAATGCTCTTTTAACCCACGAAGATTACAAAGATAGAAAGTGCAAGATCTACCTTCTCCACGGCTACATGACCGAAGAAGAAATGGCGCTTCTTTATCGCCATAAAGACATTCACGCTTTTGTAACAACAACTCATGGTGAAGGTTACGGACTTCCTTTATTCGAAGCAGCACAAGCAGGGCTTCCTATTATTGCTCCAGCGTGGTCAGGGCACGTTGACTTCTTAACCATGCCTGTAGATGGAAAAAACAAGTTTATTCCTTTAAAGGTTGATTACGATCTTCGTCACGTTCAGAAAGAAGCAGTTTGGCCAAAGGTTATTCAGGCAGATTCAATGTGGTGCTTTCCAAAAGAAGGTTCATTCAAGATGAAACTTCGCTCAATGATGGATAACTATAATGCGATGAAAAAGAAGGCAGTTCAGTTAGCAGACTGGCTTGAAGAAAACTGGCCAAATGAAGAAGCAATAACTGACACTTTTTTATCTCACTTAGATTTAATAGACAAAACATTACAAGAATTAAATAAAATCAACAACAATGAAATTCCAAAAATTTCACTTATAACTTCTGTCTTTAATTCTGCAGACCATATTGAACAGTTGATGGAAGACGTCACGAGGCAGAGTGTTTTTGAGGCAAACTGCGAATGGATAATTTTGAATGTCAACCCGGAAGGAGATAAAGAACATGAAATAATCCAGTCGTTTGTCGAAAAGTATCCAAATAACATTATCTATCAAAGACTTGATGAAGATCCTGGAGTTTATGGAGTCTGGAATAAAGCAATAGAATTATCTTCTGGAGATTTTATTACTAACATGAATTGTGATGACAGAAGAGCACCAAATGCTTTAGAGATTCAAGCAAAAATGCTTTTATTGAACCCTGATGCATCATTAGTTTATAATGATTCTTATGTAGTTCAAGAGGCAAATGTTAGATGGGAAGATGTAGAAGATAAAAATCAAAGATATAATTTTGAGCAATTCTCAAAAGAAGCAATGTTGAGAGGCAATCTTCCTCACAACAATCCAATGTGGCGAAAAAGCTTGCATGAGAAGCACGGTAGCTTTAATGATTCTTATCGTTCTGCCGGTGACTGGGAGTTTTGGCTTCGTTGTGCTTTTGCTGGCGAGAAATTCGTGAAGGCACCGATGGTACTAGGCGTCTATTTCTTCAACCCAGAAGGTGTATCCACAAATACAGATAATGAATCGTGGAAACGAGAAGAAGAAAAAAGTATATTTAAAGAATACATTAAGAAAATAAATGAATAAAAAAATAATATCTTTCTCACTTTGGGGACAAGATCCAAAATATACGGTCGGCGCAATACGAAATGCGGAACTGGCATCAGAATTGTACCCTGACTGGACTTGTAGATTTTATTGTGCAGCTAGCGTTCCATTCCAGATAATTTATCAACTTGAAGATTTTAAAAATGTTGAAATTTTTCATAGAGATGATTGGGGAGACTGGACAAGTATGTTTTGGAGGTTTGAGCCCGCCTCCGAAGATACCGTTGATATTATGATATCAAGAGACACAGACTCTAGATTATCTTTACGTGAAAAAGCAGCAGTTGACGAATGGGAATCATCAAGTTTTGGCTTTCACATCATGAGAGATCATCCTTACCACAAATATAAAATACTAGGCGGAATGTGGGGAGCAAAAAAAGGCATCTTACCACAGATGAAAACCTTAATTGATGATTTTTCTCAAAAAGATTCTTATGGTACTGATTATGAATTTTTTAATAATGTTATTTTTGAACTTATTCATGATAAAACTTTAGTTCATGATGAGTTTTTTGCGAAAAAAAGCTTTCCTTTAGAAAGAGATTTGACAGCAGATGTTGTTTTTGTAGGGGAAGTGTTTGACCATCAAGAAAACTTCAATAAGCACCATAGAGATGTACTATTTGGTTATTTAAATAAATCAAAATAACACACCCCACTTAAGCTAACATGATAATAAAAAGCAACAAAGATATATTAATTCACCCTCATATGGGACTCGGAGATCAACTAGTAATCTCTGGATTAGTTAGAAAAATTGCAAAGTCAAATCCAGAAAAAACTGTTTTCTTAGTAACAAGAGAGAGAATTCACGATAATATTAATCTTCTATATTCTGATACCGATCAAATAAAGCCATGTAGTATAGCTTTTTACCCAAAACCTGAAGAGATACATAGTTTAAATAATAGAGAAAATCTCTGGATAAAGAGTGCACAAAGATATGCAGATATGCTTGATTTAGAACTAATAAACATTGGTTATTATAACTATAAGCAAATGAACTACTGGGATAAAAGCTTTTACACCTCAAGCAATATCGACTATGAAGCAAAATATGATTACTTTAAAATTCCAATTAATGTATTAAATTTAGCTAAAAGTAAATTTATAAACCAATTTAAATCTTTTTACGTTGAAGATTATATTTTTGTGCACGATGACCCAAAGCGTAATTATAATATACCAAATCCAAAGAATGCGAAGTGTAGTATTGTGAGGAACTCGGAATTAGTTAATGATTATACTATCTTTGATATGATTCCTATTTTACAAAATGCAAAAGAACTTCACATGATGGGAAGTTCATTAATGTGTTTATGCGACTTATTAGATATTCCTACTACAGAAAAACAAAAAGCTTTTTATTACCCCGGGTTAAGAGGCTTTAATAGGTGGAGGGGTATTAAAAAATGGATAGTAGTTTAAATTATAAAATAAATTATATTGCAATTAATTTTTATAAAAAGTATAATTTATTTTATAAAATATGAAGGTAAAATAAAATGTCAAAACTGAGTACTAAAATATCTGAAAATGGTTGGTATACTAGAGAACATATTATATCAATGGGCTTTAAATCTTTAGGAAAAAATGTTTTGATTTCTGACAAGTGCTCAATTTATGGCGCTCAAAATATAAGTATTGGTGACAATGTTAGGATCGATGATTTCTGTGTATTATCCGCTGTACGAGGTTTTTTATTACTTGAGGGCTATAACCATATTTCATCTTTTTGTTATCTTAACGCTTCTGGTGGTGTGACTTTGAAAGCCTTTTCTGGGCTCTCTTCAAGATGTTCATTATACTCCTCGTCAGACACTTACGATGGCACTTGTCTGACAAACCCAACGGTGCCCGATGAATACACCAGTGTTTATTCTGCTCCAATAGTACTCGGTCGTCATGTTATTGTTGGGACAAATTCTTCAATTTTACCAGGCTGCAGCTTGGGGGATGGCGCTGCTGTTGGAGCTTTTTCACTCATAATGAAAAATATTGGTGAGTTTAAAGTTGCAGCAGGGGTACCAGCAAAGGAGATTAAAGATAGAAGCAGAGACCTTTTGAAGTTAGAGGAAGAATGTCTAGAGAAATAAATAGCAGCTTTCATTTTTCTAAAGAACGGGTGAAGTCTTTTTCAGATATATCTGGAGATAAGAACAAGATACACCTGGATGAAGTTTATGCTGCGAAGACTTTTTTCAAGAAGCCGATCGTGCACGGTGCTTTCCTAATAAGTGTTCTTTCTTCATTGATAGCCGAGAATTACTCTAATGTAATTTTACTGAGTATGGATTTTAAATTTACGAAGGCACTTTACGTTGGCGAGGTAGGCATATACACAATCAAGTCTTCCGACACCGGTGAAGACAAGATTTCTAGCTTTACGATTTTCAATGAGAATAGAGAAGCTTGTGTGATTGGAAGCTTTAAGACAAGAGAGAAAATCAACAAAGACAAAGGAGAGTAGAATGGCAGATACATTAGGTGGATTAGTAGATAAATTAATAACATCTGATATGAAGATGTGGAATAATCAAGAAATATTATATGAAATTCGTCGTATGACTTTTGATGAATATAAGGAAAAATATTTTAGTTCTGAAGAGGGGGCAGTACTTTTATGGGATTGTCTAAAAAAAGCTTGTGATTTAAATATTCAAAGAAATCAATTGATTGATGAAATTGATGAAAAAATTGTAGAGATTGTAAAATCTGCCACATCAGGCGAAGAACTAGATGCGGGTAAGTATATTCAAAGAAAGCACAAAACTTATTAATTTTTTATTAAAATTTATTAAATTACAGGATAGTAAATGATTCCAATTTATAAACCATATTTAACAAATAAGTCTTTAAAATATGCCCATGATGCAATTGAGTCAACATGGATTTCTTCAAAAGGAAAATATATTGAAAAAGCTGAGAATTTATTAAAAGAAAAAATAAATGCTAAATTTGTAAAACTTGTCAATAATGGTACTAGCGCAACACATTTAACAGTTAAGGCTTTACTATACAAAAACCCAGAAATTAAAAGAATTATTGTACCAAACAATGTTTATGTTGCAGCATGGAATTCAATTCTATATGAAGGATTGGAGCTAATTCCATTTGATGCAGATATTAATACATGGAATATAAATATTAATAATTTACCAGATTCTTTTGCTGAAGATACAGCAATAATGCTTGTGCACAATATTGGAAATATAAATAATATTAATAAAATAAAAAATAAATATAAAAATACTTTAATTATAGAAGATAATTGTGAAGGATTTATGGGAAAATACGGAGAAAAATACTCAGGTACAGAATGTTTAGCATCCTCAGTGTCTTTTTTCGCAAACAAGACCACCACTGCAGGTGAAGGTGGTGCCTTTATAACTAATGATGAAGATATATATGAATTCATTAATTCCTCTCAAGGTCAAGGTCAAAAAAAGGGTTATCGGTATGTTCATGATAAACTAGGTTATAATTATAGAATAACAAACATTCAAGCTGCTATACTATTAGGGCAGCTTGAATGCTTAGAGGAAATTTTAGAACAAAAAGAAAGAGTGTTTAAGCATTATAAAGAATATTTTAAAAATATTGATAATATACATCTTCAAAAACAAGACAAAAAAACCACCAAAGCTAAATGGATGTTTGCAGTAAGAACAAATAAAAAATATTCTTTTTTAGAAAAAAAAATGAAAGAAAAAAACATAGAAACTAGATCAATGTTTTTCCCTATGTCTGCTCATGAACATTTAGCAAAATTTGCAAATCCAAATGAAGAAAAAATAGCAAAACAATTAAATAAAAAATGTATTTTACTGCCTAGTTTCCCTCAGCTAACAAAAGACGAGTTAGATTATATCTGTGAAACATTAGTAAGTTTAATTAAGGAATAATATTTAGTTTTATAGAAGGAAAAAATGAAAATTTCAGTTTGTATACCATGTCATGTAAGTGATTTTAAAGATTATAATAATAAATTAATATTAAAAAACAAATTATGATTATTGTAACTGGTGGCAGCGGATTATTAGGAACTGCTTTTAAAAAATTATTACCAAACGCTCTTTTCCCAACAAGAGAACAAGTAGATTTATGCAACTCCGAACAAGTTAAGAAATATTTCGAAAAAGTTGGTAAAAAAAATATTGATGCGGTAATACATTTAGCCGCTTTTGTTGGCGGTGTAAAAATAAATACAGAAAATGTATTTAACTTTTATCAACAAAACTCTAATATAAATAACAATCTTATCGATGCATGTGTTTGGGCTTGCACACCAAAATTAGCCTGCTGCTTGTCGACATGTATTTATCCAGATCAACCTTATATTTCTTATCCTCTAACAGAAGAGCAACTTCACCTTGGGCCGCCCCACCCTTCAAACTTTGGTTATGCTTATGCCAAGAGGATGGTTGATATACAGTTGAGAGCAGCTAGAAAACAGTATGGCTTAGAATATATATCGGTCATACCAAACAATCTTTATGGTGAAAATGATAACTTTGATTTAGAAAACAGCCATGTTATTCCAGCTTTGATAAGAAAAATATGGGAAGCAAAAATAAACAACAAGCCTTACTTTGAGGTATGGGGCGACGGAGAAGTGTATAGGGAGTTTTCTTATGCAGAAGATATTGCAAAAATAATTTTATTTTGTTTAGAAAACTATACAGAAGAAGCACCAATTAATATAGGAAACACTCAAGAATATCTATTAAAAGATGTTATAAATTTGATTAAAAAAGAACTTGACTATAATGGTAATATTATTTATGATAAAACAAAACCAAAAGGACAAGTAAAAAAACCTACTTCAAATCAAAAGCTTTTAAATCTTGGATGGTATCAGCAAGACTATACTTCTTTAGAAGAAGGAATTAAAAAGACTTGCAAGTGGTTTAAAGAAACTTATCCAAACATTAGAGGAATAATATGAAAACAGCAATTATAACCGGCATAACTGGACAAGATGGCTCTTATCTTGCTGAACTTTTGCTTGAAAAAAACTATAGAGTTATTGGGCTTAAGAGAAGAAACTCATCTATTTGCACATCTAGAATAGATGAAAAGTGCTTTAAACACAAAAACTTCCATATGGAATATTACAACTTCGTCGACTCGGGCGCTCTTTATCGTTTGCTCAAGAAATATGAACCAGATGAAGTCTACAACCTTGGAGCACAGTCTCATGTAAGAGTATCGTTTGATGTCCCAGAAGAAACTGTTGAAACCGTAGCAATGGGTACGTTACGTTGGCTTGAGGCAATAAGAAACTTCGATCCAACTATTCGTTTTTATCAAGCATCATCTTCAGAAATGTTTGGAGATAACCCAGAAAACCCACAAAGCGAAGAAACAAAATTCATGCCGGCGTCACCTTATGCTTGTGCTAAGGTGTTTGCCCACAACTTAGTTCGCAACTATAGGCAGTCTTATGGGCTTCATGCTTCTTGTGGTATCCTTTTCAATCATGAATCACCACGCCGAGGTGAGACTTTCGTAACAAGAAAGATTACTCTCGCTGCAGCAAGAATTAAAAAAGGACTACAAAGTAAGCTGTATCTAGGAAACTTAGACGCAAAAAGAGACTGGGGTTTTGCAAAAGACTATGTTGAAGCAATGTGGCTTATGCTGCAGCAAGAAGAACCAGATGACTATGTTATTGCAACTGGCGAGACGTATAGTGTAAAAGAGTTCCTGCACCGTGTTTTTGAACGTGCAAACTTAGATGTTAAAAAATATGTAGAAATAGACGAGCGACTTTTCAGACCCCACGAAGTTCCTCTTCTTTTAGGTGATGCCACAAAAGCAAAAGAAAAGCTTGGCTGGGAACCAAAAACAAACTTGCAAGAATTAGCAAACTTAATGTTTGATGCAGATTTTTACTCAGGAGAAAACTAATGCAATTATCAGATCAAGCAGCTGGAGCCCTGCTATTGGCTCTACAAAAGTGTCTTTGGGAACAAGTAGACATTATGCCACTTCTAAAGGAAATGGTTTTTGAGGCATCCAACGATGGTTTGGTTGTTGTGAACCCTCCGGTTGTTTCGGGCGACTTAGAAGAGCTTAGAGAGGCTGAGAATGCGGAAGGTTGATAAGCCTTGGGGCCACGAAGTTATTTGGGCGGAAACTCAAAACTACGTTGGTAAAATCCTCCACATCGACAAAGGGCACCGTCTTTCGCTTCAATACCACGAGTTTAAAGAAGAAACAGTTTATGTTCTTGAAGGCACGTTGGTTGTTTGGACAGGCGAAAATGAAACCGTTGCTGTGGGGCAAGGAAAGACTTGGCACAACCCACCAGGTCGCATCCATCGCTTCGAAGCACTAGACACCGACGTTGTTCTTTTGGAGGTTTCAACGCCTCATCTTGACGATGTTATTAGACTAGAGGATGATTATGAAAGAGAGTAGAACAGTCGTGGCTAGCGGTTATTTTGATCCAATTCACGTTGGCCACATTGAGTATTTAGAGATGGCTGCCAAGCTTGGAGACAAGTTGGTTGTTATTGTTAATAATGATAACCAGGCGACGCTTAAAAAGGGCGCCCCGTTTATGACAGAGGAAGATAGACTTAAGATCGTCTCTTCTCTCAAATGCGTTGACGAGGTATTCCTTTCTATCGATGAGGATCCTACGGTATGTAAGTCTTTACAGGCCGTAAACCCCGATATCTTTGCCAAGGGTGGAGATCGCTTTATCGATGAGATTCCAGAAGCTACAACCTGCAAAGAGATTGGAGCAGAAATAGTTGATGGGCTTGGAATGAAGATCCGCTCATCTTCTGATTACTACAACAAAGAAGACTAATGCCAATTTACACTTATGAATGCAAAAAATGCGGGTCGACTTTAAGGGCAATGGTTGGGGCAGATGAAAACCCAACCACTTGCTCAGAAGTCACCATTTGTGCTCAAGACGGCGAAATAACAAAGTATTTATCCAAAGTTAACATTCGTCGGGCAGTTGAAGAAAACGCCAAGAAAACCGGCGAGCTCACAAAAGAATACATTGAAG
>Ga0208644_1002246_pt1 | contig 15532 bp, 33 predicted proteins | sample VirMetDEL_Nov_18_FD_184517 | JGI IMG/M metagenome (GOLD analysis project Ga0208644, IMG submission 184517) | Aqueous microbial communities from the Delaware River and Bay under freshwater to marine salinity gradient to study organic matter... | ecosystem: Environmental > Aquatic > Marine >... | reverse complement strand
CACCTCCTCTCAGGCACACCCCACCCCCTCCATTAATCGGCCGGGGGTCGCCCATCGGTGACATTCGCCACCAGCCAGCGGGCAGCGGCCACCCGTGTCTCCCTTGAACATCCATCCCCTGCCGTGGTCGAGACCCAGTAATCACCGCGCCGCTCAATCTCTCCCACTGGGTTAAGCGTGTCGTCACGTCTAACCAGCCAGATTTCGGCGTCAACTCGGTATCGCCATTGATACCCATCTGGCGCCGGTACGATATTCTCGAACTGGCAGTGATCGGCGTCGGGGTCTGGAACGAACGCTCCGAGCCGCAAGGACCCATACTCCGAATACAGCCACCCTCCCGGCACCGCGGCGCGCTGAAGGTTTTGTGATACTCCCTGGACCTCGTGCAACTTCATTCCGTGCCCCTCGTTCGACTCAAGAACACCCGTCGCGCCACCTCTGCGATTAGGTACGCGTCCGCATTCTCAAGAATGATGTGATGCCCAGGAAAAACCCTCTGGGCTGCGTTTCTCAACTCTCGCTTGTGCGCGGTCTGGCTGTCCGTCTTCGGAATGCTGTAGCGCTTCTGCCACTTCTGCGGAGTGATGAACTCAAACGGCGTTCGGGTCGCGACGAGAGCGGTCTGAGCAACGCCGTATGATGCCCCGAACTTGAACGCCGATGTGCGGCCTTGTCCGTAGCTGTTCACCTTCTCGAGAAGTGCTAGCGCTGGCCGGAACTCCTCGAGCGCCTCTATGACGTCGAGCGTTGTCGACTTCGAAAACCTCACGTCATCGGCGCTTACTACGTGGCCGGCGCGGTTGAGATGGAGGATGCAAAGAGCTCCTGATTTGCCAGGGTCCCATCCTGCTACTGATTTCCAGATTTCACTCACGGTGCTTCCTCCAGCGCTGCGACGAGTGCCTCTGCCTCGCTATCGCTAAGCAGGTCAGACGACCACTTGTCCGCAACACTGCGCACGCCCAAGTCATATTGTCCGGCCTCAAGCGAGTCGACGCACGTCAGGTGAATCGTCGGATCCCCCCACGCCTCCCGCACCAACGCCAGCAACCCGCCGAGTGTGCAGGGGTCGCGAAGGTCGGGGAGGTAGGGGCCGTGCATCGACATGTCCCAGCGGTTGCCCCCGTAGTGGATGACGAGCGGCGATCTGCTGGCCGTCTGTGGGTGATACACGCGGACGGTACCGAGATCATCCGACCAACTCATTGCCAGCATTCCCGGCATCCACCGCCAGCCCTTACACGCCACCGCGCGCTTTCCGAGTTCGTGAGCCTCTTCGTCAATCACACTCTCTCCATTGGTTTCGTCTCATACCGTGGCCATCCGCCACCTGGAATCCGTCGGATCACATCCCACCGGCTAAGCTTCGTCATTGCTGATCGAACCTCGCTAATCGACACCCTGAGCCGGTCGGCGGTCGCTGCGTTGACCACTAGCGCCGTTGCCTCGCCTCGCCGCTCACAGGTGTGCAAGATGTCGAGATAGACGCGGAGTCCAACCACACCGCACTTATCGAGGATATAGGCTGCGCGGTCGGGGGTCATCGAAGCACCCACAGCACGCCAGACAAGAACGTCCAAGGCCTCACCCTTCCCCCTTCCGTTGATCCCTGCGGCAATGAACGCACGTCACCGCGTCCGGGTCTTCGGTCAACAGATCCCACGTTTTCGATCCGTTGTGACTCCATCTCTGGACAAATCCGCACAAGGAATACCATCCGAAGACGCCGATCGACTTTTCGCTGGGGCCGGTCGTGAAGTGGATCGGCCGTTTAGGCTTTGCCATTCGTCCTCCTGTTTATTTCGATTCCGACGCGTCCGTCTCTGCACCGGCGCATCACGAGCGGGGCCAGTGCCACAACTCGCCATGCTTCGCCGTCGATTGTGATCAAGTCGCCCACTGTCATTGCTCCAATCGTGGTTGCCGGCGATAGTCCGCGGCCCAGATGTCCTTCATTGCTCATCCATTCGCGGCCTTGCGGCGTACTCTGCGGACCATGCTTTCGCCCTGAGCATCTCCTCGGCGGCGTAGTGGCTCCACGAGTCGGTGGTTCGGAAGTCGCATTTGATGCGCGAGCCGGGACCCACGACCGAGAACTCCTGCTCGTACTCTTCGACATTCTCGGCGCGCATCTGCCACCCATACGGCAGTGCCCCCGCCATCATGGCCCAGAATTCGACGATGACGACTGCACGCATGTCGAGACGACATGCCGCATCGTTGAGCGTCTTTCGCCCCGAAAAACAGAGGTCTTCAGATATCTCCCGCAGGTCGTCTGCGACCCACATCACAACCGCCCCTCAATCCGTCGCACCCGGTTTGCGTAACCCACACCCCGCCCTAGCCGCGCCCCACGTCGCCCGGCGTTATAGCTCCGAAGCGCCGTCCCCTCGTCGTAGTCGTCGAGGAGCTCCGCCAAGTGACGCACGCCCGCCCTAACCCACTGGCCCCGAGTCGTGCACCACTTGAGCCCGAACATCCACACCGGGCAGTGATACGCCGGCTTGATCTGCATCGTTCCGACTGCTGGACGTGACGCGCTCGAAATCGCCAGCGGGTCAAAGTCCGATTCGTACGCCGCGACGGCCACCGCAAGACTCTCCCTAACGCCAAAGACCCGCGCAGCTTTCTGAACGCTCCTGCACTCGTTCACGGCCCACTTCGGGCGTGGTGTCGACGTGTTCCGGTACTCGTGCGCCACCGCGGACTCGCAGAGGGGTGAGGCGTGCGATGGTGTGGCGAGAGCGGCGACTGTGAAGAAGACGAGCGTGGCAAGTGATCGATCATTCGTCACCCGTGGCGAGTTGTGGCGCATTCCGGGGACTACTCGCGAAAAGTGGCGAGACAAACGCGCCCCGAGGGACAGCGGCCCGCCCGAGTCCATCTCTGGCCACGGCTCGCACTCGCACTCGCGGATCGGCTGGTAGCAGTCGGGACATTGGCGTTGGTCTTTCATGGAATTACCTAGCTTCACCACTTTTCGGCGCGGCCTCCAGTGCGGCGACGAGGGCGGCGGCTTCGTTGCGTCCGCTTCTCGCCAACGCGCGGCGGGCAAGAGATACCCCCTCGTGATAGGCGATCACCGCAGTAAACACGGTCCGGTGGTCCTGGTGTACCTCGACGCGACCGCCCCAAAGCTCGGAATCGTCTCCCCACGCATCACGCACGAGCGCGAGCATGCACCCGAGGGTTGCGGGGTCGCGGAGGTCGGGCACCGGCTCGATGCAACCGCCCTGATACAGATACCAATTCAGCCCGCGCAACCCGTCGATAGCCCTTTGCCAGACCTTATAGTGGTCTTCGCGCAGGGCGCCTTCGATAGCACGCATCCCCGGCATCCAGCGCCAACCCTTACACGCGACCGCGCGCCGCCCGAGTTCGTTCCATTCTTGCTTGGTCATCGGTGGTCCTGTTTTGAGTGCCCGCACCGATCGCAACCGGGCTGATCGGGATATTCGTCGGGATCTACGTTGACGAACGTCGAGCACGCGGCCGGCCATCGCTCGCCAGTCTCGCGGGTCTGCTCGTCTAGGTACCAATCGAGATCCCGAACGCCGCCACCTTCTTCGAATCCGTCAGGGTATCGCGCTCTCAGCTTCGAGAGGTTCTCTTCAGCAATACCCCAGAGCGACAGCCCCGCCGCGCTGGCGGTCTCCGCGACGTACCAGAGCACGTCGCCCAGTTCGCCCACGAGCGCTTCACGGTCCAGCGGCTTGCCGTGATAGCGATGCTTCTTCACGAGTTCGATCACCTCGCCGGCCTCACCTCCGAGACCGAGAGCCCCGTTCGTGACGCGGTCGATCGTCGGTTGCGACGGGTCGGACGTGCGCGCGGCGGCGTGTTGGTAGTCGTCGAAGTTCATAGAACGAACGCGCCCGCAATCATTGCCCATACGGCAAGGAATGCCCCGGCGCCCTTTGCCACGTCGACAAGGACCGTCAACGGCCCCTTATGGGCCTTCATCCGCCGTTCAACGTCCATCGCTCGTTCGTACAAGTCGCTCACCGTGTCGGGGTCGTTGCACTCGCCTAATGCCTGGAGAATCTCGGCGTGCTCTTCGTAAATCGTCATCATAGTAGCTGTAATTTGCCGCCCCCTCGCAGCTACTCGAGAGGACGGCAGCAACCCGGAGGTCGCGGTAGTTGTGATCGCGGGTAGCTGTGCCGCTGTGGGGGCAGTGTGGGGTGCCGGTGTCATGCTGTCAAGTTCTTCACAACCGCCCCTCCCTCTTCAGCCGCTCCATACGCCGCGCAATCGCTGGCCTCGATTTCTCGATCCCCCGTTGCGCGAGCACGTTTCGCACGGCCTGGGGCGTCGGGCTCTGGCCGAGCTCTAGGAGGTCTGCGATTGCCTGAAGCGTCGCCGCGTCCTGCTCTGCGTCAGGCTTGCGGCCGTAGGGGTTGCCCGGTTTCCGGGTGTACTTTCCGCGGGTCATTGCGCCAATATCGCTTCGGCCGATGCCGCAAGGTGTCCCATGGTTCCGACGTGGCCCCAGTGGTAACTTTCGTCTGGCGACGGTAGCGAGTCTGCCGCGGCCTTAAGCGCCTCGATCGCGTCCATCAGTCGGGCGTGATTTGCGATGTACTGTGTTTCCTTGTCCATTCTCATCCTCTCGGTTGGTGTAGCTGACACCCGAAAAGCCCCGTGCGGTTAGGCTACGGGGCGGGCGGGAGGCGCGAGCGCCTACCCAAAGATCCCGGCCGCGTTCTGCGCCTCAACGTTGCTCGCGCTCTCCGGACCCCAGAATGCGCGAGCGTCAAAGATCGCCACTCGGTACTCGCTCCACCCGTGAACGTCTTCAAGCGCCATCAGAAGCGCAGCGCGGACCATCTTGGTCGCGTCGTCCCACTTGCCACTTGAAAGAAGCCCGTATGACTCTTGAAGAAAGTTGAGCCCATTAACGGTCTCGGTCTCGGTCATAAGGGCGATTCGGTCTTCAAGTGCGTTGCTCATCGTGTCTCCTGCGGTGGTGTTGTTCTCTTCCATGCCCAGACAATACACCCTGACGCCGACCGTGCAAGAATAAAACGACATTAGAGGGATCTTTTCTTGAATCACCGGATTCAGGATGGCCGGTACACGTTGCGAGTCAGCAATTCGCGAACCCATCGGCTCGGCTCCTTGCCGTTGCGGTCCCACGTTTCTCCGAGCGGCACGACGCGACCTCGGGACCATCCGAAGGTTCCGCCCGCGGGTTGCCCGTAGCGGTGCTTTGACGTTTCGATCCTCATCGTGTCATCCTCGACGCTGACGCCGTCGGCCTTTGACCTCTTCTCCCGCTCTTCCTGCGGCAAGTCGTTAGGTCGCCACATCAGCACGGCCGCGTCGACAGCCTGCACCGAGTCCCCGCCGTCCTTGATGTCGTCCTTGGTCTTCGCCGTCTGGAACTCGCCCGACTTCTTAAGTTGCGCCAGAATCAACAGACCGATTCCGAAGCGCTGAGCGGTCCGGTGTAGACGGTAGGTGATGGCGCCGAGCTCCAACGACAGCCGATCGAACTTGCGGCCTGGGTAGGTCATGAGTTGCAGGTAGTCGACGACGACCCACTTGATCCCCTCCTTCGCCGCTGCCCGAATCCGTCGCTCGACGGACACCACATCAGCGGGGCACTGGTCGTCAATTACCAGCGGCAACCCGCCCGCCTCTTGAATCAACACTTCGATCCGGTTGGTGTCGAATTTCTCGACGTCGCCGCGGAGAATCTTGCTCTCTGAGATGTCGATCCGTCTTGAGATCGCCCGCATGTAGGCGAGTTCCGCGCCCATCTCTAGCGAGATGAAGAGACCGCCCTCGCCGTGCTCGATCGCAGATGTGATCAACCCCTGAAGCGCTAGCCCCGACTTGCCAGAGCCACTGCCGCCCGCAAGGATCGTCGACTTGCCAGGGTAGACGGGGATCGCTTTGTCGATCTTCTCCCAGCCGAAAGACATCTGTGGGGAGCGGCCGACCCGCTCGTATTCCTCCGAGTTTCGAACCATCCAACGGAGGAACCGGCCCCCGACATCTCGAAACGTGGGAAGCGTCTGCGCCGGCGCCTCGCCTGAGATTCTCAATAGACCCTCGACGGCCTCCGATGCGATCTCGAACGGGTCTCCGCCCGCCTCGACGGTCTTCACGGCCTCAGCGATCGCCAACATCTCACGAACGCGGCCAGTGCCCCGCATGCTCTCGTGATACAGCTTCCAATTGCGAGGAACGCACTCGGCCGCCATCGGAGCGAGCACCGCCATTCCGCCGATCGTCTTCAGATCCCCGGCGTCGTAAATGTCCTTCGTCAGCGGCACGAGGTCGACGCATTGGAATTGCTCCCAGCATCGGACCATCCCGCGCCAAATGCACCGGTGCGACTCTCCCCAGAAATCATCGACCTTTACCACGCCGAATATCTTCTCAAGCGCCTCGGCGTCGCCGCGGAGCACTGAGCCGATTAGGGCCCGCTCGGCTTTCTTGTCGTGCTTCATGCCTCACCCGCTGCGATGAGGATCGCGCGCTCATCGATCGGAGCGTTGCGATAACGGCACTCGGTCACGTATCGATAGACGGTCGGCAGACTGCGCTGGGCTCGCTGCGATGGGGTCTCGGTGCCCTTCATCCGTTCTCCTTACATTGTAGCGCAGCGATCTGCTCCGTCGCGTACAGCACAGACTCAAGGCACGAAATCATCCAAACGTTTCTACTGCGATCCGTTAGCGTGAAGAACGCGCCATTCTTCAGCGATTCCCGAACGGCGGCGCCGATCTCTTCGTCTGTGATCGCGCGCGGGTCTTGGTCGTTGCTCCTGCTCACCTCACACCCCAACCGTCGCTGACGCCGAACCGCAGCCTCCCGGACGTGCTCAGCGTCGGGGTCTGCAACGAACTCCATCATCATGAACCCCTCGACTCCCGATCCGTTGTAATGGCGATAGAGCCATCCAAGAGGAACTGCGAGTCGAGTCGTGAACATCCTGCCATCGCGTTGGTTCTCAACCGTTTCGTGCTCGTGTAATTTCATTGTCTACTCACTGCTACGGCCGTCGCTTTCACGTCGTCCGGTAGGTTTAGGAAATCGGACCAGCCGGCGTTGTCGCCCCAGTCCGTTGGTGTGATGCCCTTCCTCATCTGTGCGACGCGTGCACACTGTAGGGCGAAGGCCTCGTCTCCCTTGAACGCCGCGAGGGTAATGAGGGGAGCACCGGTTTCGGTCGTGGATTCGACGTGTTCGAGGAACGCCGGATCCTGAAGACGGTAGAACGCCGGAGGTCGCTTGCACCCGACCTCCTCGCGTCCCGAGATGTACGAGTTGAGGTAGTTCCTCGTCGCCAGGAATATCTCCGACGCCTTCGCCGTGCCGTTGGTGAGATGGGTGTAGATCAACCGATAGGCTCTCGCCTTCTCTACGGCCTTGATGTGCTTCGGTGTCGTCGTCTGACCTTCAGTCCAAAGATCCCAGATGGCATCGAACGCCACCGACAGTCCGGCGACCTTCCCCGCCTTCGGAGGCTTCGCCCACTCTCGTCCTCGGTCATCGACGAAGGGAGCGGCGTTCGCAGAACCCGCAAAGAGTTCTGAAGTTTTAGTTCTAGAGTTTTCCTTATAAAGGTGGATATCGATGGGTTGGGCGATGGGTTGGGTTGTTGTTTCTGAATCGCCTAGGATGCCCATCGCAACTTGAATCCCTGGGGTTGGGTTGATGGCTATCGATGGGTTGGGCGATGGGTTGGGCGTTTTTGACTGATATTCGTCGTAATTCTCCACCGTCCAAACGCTCGGGGCGCGTGCGCTTGTCGGCCTCGAAACGCTCACCATTCCCGCCTCGACGAGCTCCGCCTTAAACGTCTTGAACGTTCCGAGAGGCATGCCGACCACGTCCGCCAGTTGGCGATTAGTGGCGGCGAACTGGCCCCGCTTCAGCGACTTGGCGCCGGACTCGGTGAAGAACGCTTCGCCGATCATCCACTGCCACAAGGCGAAGCGGAGCGGGCGAGCGATGCCAACGATCGGGTGTGAGAACGTCGCGCGGTGGATCTTGAAGTGGCCATCTCTAAGCATCGACTGTCTCGCCTTCGACACGCCCCTTGCCACCGCGCGCACTGTTCTGATATCCAGTCATTGTTCCTTGCTCCTGTGTTGAGTGACGGAATGTCGAGGGCGCCGGTTCGCAGCTGGCGCCTTCGCTATTTGGGGGATAGTGCCACGGTCGGCGGGTTCGCGCAAGGGAAGGACCAGTGGAGTCGGCGGGGTTCACCCACCGACCAACTCAGCCAACGGCGCGAGACGGGTTAAGTCGTCGTGCCCCCAGTATGCCATGCCTCCGGCGTATCGCAGATCGGTGCGGGCGCACTCTCGAGCCCGAGTCAGCGAGATCCCAAAGAGGCCAGTGGGACACGTCGCGCCGTCCGGTAGGTAGGGAACATCGCCAGACCACGGCTGCGACTCGCGATGCAGGAAGAGGAGCCACACGGGGCACCCGCTAACCTCCTCAACCCGGCAGTAGTCCGTCCAGTGGATTAGGTCGACGCCGGTTTCCCACCGCGGCCCCGGCGCGCATCGACGCCACGAGAAAACGGTCTTGTGTTTCGCTTCTACCCAGCTAAACGCGCCGTCTTTGATCACCCCAAGATCGGGAGACACAAGCGGCCCCTCGGACGAGTAGACGCGCGGCCCCTTCCCTCTTGATATCTCAATTTCATAGGCGGGAAGGACGGTGCACCCGCGGCCGATGAGCCACCGCGCAATCGCGGATTCGCCAGCCTGCCCGATTGCCAGCTTCTCATCGAAACGCATAGAGCACCTTGCCGATCGCCTCGAATGCAGCGCGGAACGCTTCGGTGTTCCGGCCCAGGTACACGATCGCCTGTCCCTGAAGCGGAGCTCCGGTCGCGTCCCCATTCGGATCTAGGAACTTCACACGGGAGCGCGGAAAGCACACCGCCGCCGCTTCGTTCAGCATGTACTGAAACCAGCGCGTTTCGGTGGCGTTGTTCACGAGTACGCACGCGGCCTCTATCTCGCCCGATGCATAGCGATCGGTCACGGCCTCGCAGAAGTGACGGATCAGCGGGTTCGCATAGGGTGGATTCATCCAGACGTTGCCGTGCCACGCCTGCGAGAGTCCGTCCGTCTCAGCGGTGTAGAACGTCGGAGCCTGGACAGTCGCATTCGCGATCTCCGACGTCGCCGGATCGCAATCAATGCTGCCCATTGCCTCACGCGCCGCGGCGATGAATTGAGGCGGCGTGTACCACTCGTTATTGCCCGAGTTGTGGGAGACGTGGGCCTTTACCGCTGCCGCTGGCTTCTCGCCGGCTTCGACTCGATCGAGGATCTCGCGCTGGGTGTCGGAATCGAACGTTGCGACTTCGGCCGCACGGGAGACCGCGATCGTGCCGGCGGTGACAGCAGCGCCGAGTTCAGGCACGCCGTCAGTGATGACACGCTTCGCGAACTGCACCGCGCTAGGGCTGACGTTGACTGCCTCGGCTGCGTCGTCGCGGGCCTGGCGTTGTTCAGGTAAATTTACCTGAACAGAATCCGCTGGTTTCCTAACCTGCCTCTGCTTCGCCAATTCCGCGAACATCGGCTCCAGCATCACGCCCACCATTGCCCGCTGAGACGTCGTAAGGTGGCGTCTGTGCAAGTTGCATGAGATGGACTCCGCAAGAGCCTCCTCGTCAGTCTCCGCGTCGCTCTCCACTATCCACGGGTCGACGCCGAGGCGCTCACACGCAAGAAACCGATTTCGCCCGTCGAGGACTTTGCCGCGATACGTCCGCACGGGTTCGCGCTGTCCGTTGTCTCGGATGTCGGCCACGAGTTGGTCGAAGGGCTCACCATCCATCAGCGGGAAAGCCTCAGAAAATCGGTGAAAAAGTAAACGCTTGGTCATGCGGTCCCCGGTGTATGCGCCCGCCTATTGCGTGCGTCGGTGCGCTGGTTTAAAACTCTCACGTTCCTTGCTCGTGTGTTGAGTGACGGAATGTCGAGGCCGGTAGTTTGCGCTACTGGCCTCGCGTTGTTTTGGGACAATGCCACGGTCGGCGGGTGGGCGCAAGGCTAGGCCCCGAAGAGGTCAAGCCTCAGATCAATCATCGATTCCCACCACGTCCCGGCCCGCATCCGTGAGCCATAGCCCGCGCGGAACCTTCGGGGCTCGGCCGATTAGCCCCTTCTTCTCGAGCCGCTCCAGGTGCTCCGCCACGCCGTTGGTTCCGGTGGTCCCGAGCTCGTCGCAGATATCCCGGAGGGACGGCGCGTAGTGGTGTTCGGCGGAGTAGCGCGCGATGAATCGCAGGATGTCTAGTTGTCGTTTCGTTGGTGGGTTGCTCATGCTTCCTCGTTAGGTAATGCCCGCAACCATACGCGCCGCCGTTTGCGAGTGTCAACCCTTCACCCTTGACACGCCGTATAAGTGCGTTCATTGTCGGTCGGCGGCGAGGGAATGCCTCGCACTTCCAGCTACACGGAGAACGATGAAAACCAACGACCACGCCGAGGCGCTGGCATGAAAGACAAACCCTTCATTCCGTGCCCCGACTGCGGCGCCAACGCTCACCCGTACGTAGTGTGCATTCGCTGCGGCCTTGATGAGTCCAACGCGACTGACGCGGCTTGGAATCTGACCGAGGACGCCTACAGCGACGCCGGCGCCGAACTTCTGCACATGGAGCGCTACCAGTGAGCGACACAGCATCACGACTAGCCGCCCTGTTTCCCGACGCTCAATCAGCCGTAAATGACGACGGAACCGCGGATGTTATCGGAGACGGGTGGAGCATCGACAGCGGAGACGCGGCGACTCGCCATCATTCGTTGACGGTTAATGGCGAGGTTATCGACCGCGGCACGGTTGCGGAGCTCCACAATCTCCACTTCGGGCCGCGGGGCGTGCTTCTGCCGCATTATCGGGAGACACCCGCGTTACCTCCGGAGATTCGCGCGACGTCCACGGGCGGCGTGATTATGAGCAACGACGAGTATCACGCGCACCCGTCGCTCGGCTCGACCACGATTAAGCGCGCGCTGACGCATCCCGAACGGATGACAGCGCCAAGCGGTATCAGCCGACAAGCGGCCGACGAAGGGAACCGCCTGCACTGCGCGATCATCGAACCGGAGGAGATGCATAATCGATACGTGGTGGCCCCGCGGCCGGATGACTATCCGCACGCGCTTAAGACGTCCGACGACCTTAAAGGCGCGCTACGCTCCGCGGGCGTCAAAGGGTACTCGGGAAAGAAGCGCGAAGAGCTCGCCGCCATGGTTCGCGAATCGATCCCCGGCGCCGTTCTTTGGTCTGACATTCTCTCAGAGCACGGGACCAGCGCAGCGAGCAAAACGTTCGTCAGTCAGGATGAGTGGGACGAAATGCACCGATGCGCCGATGCCGTAATGGCTCACGCGTTTGTGAAGGGTGAAGGACTGTTCTCGGATGGCGTCGGGGAGCGCTCGTTTTTCGCGGACGTCACCTACAACGACCCCGGCATCTACGGCCGCAAGTGGCCAATGAAGGCTCGGCCCGATTGGCTCCAAGCGACCCGCGTCACCGACGTTAAGTCGTGGAAAGGTGGCGCCGGTCGGAGCGCATTTATCGCGCAAGCGAACCGTCTGCACTATGACCTGTCCGCCGCGCTTTATCTCGACGTGTTGCGCGAGCACGGGCACCGGTCGGACGTGTTCACGTGGGTCGTTGTCGACAAGTCGACCCTCAAGACCGGGGGGCGGGTGATCATTCACACGATCACAATGTCGCCGGCTTTCATCGAGCAAGGCCGGGACAAGTTGTCTGACGCGCTGGACCGGATCCACTCGTGGGAAACGTCGCCGGGCATCTACAACCGCCAGGAAGAGATCGAACACATCGCAGAACCCCCCGCATGGGGATGGAGGTAATCACATGCAGAGCGAATCAATCGGAGCGCTGGTGTCAGCAATCGGCGCCGTTATGGCCGAAGTGGGCTACGTGCGAGGCACGGGCAAGAACTCACATCACAAGTACAACTACACATCAGACGAGGACCTTGCCGCGGCCGTGCAGCCGGCACTAGCCAAACACGGGGTCGCGATCTTTCCGGTGGCGTGTCAACTCGATCGGAGCGGTGATCGCTGCGTCATCGTTCAGACGTGGCGCGTCGCTCATTCGTCCGGCGAGTGGATGCAAATCGAGATCGCGGGCGAGGGCGTAGACAAGCAGGACAAAGGGACGGCAAAGGCTCTCACGGGCGCCCGAAAGTATCTGCTCCGGCTTCTCTTCTGCATTCCTACCGGCGACGACATCGAGCGAGAGGCCACGGTTGCACAGAGTAACGCCCAGTCCGCGAACTTGTCGCCGTTCGTCGCTGGCCTTCTTGACCAAATCGAGGAGCTCCAACGAAACGGGGTGAAGAACGCGAGCGCCGCCGCTGCCAAGTTGCTGAAGTGTTCAACGCTTTCGGATGACGAGATCCGCAAGAGCCAAGGCAAGTTGATCGAGTGGGTCAACGCGCAATCCAAGGGAGACAACGATGCCTGACGACGTTGACAAGTGGGCCGAACGCGTCGCGATCGTCTGTGCGAACTACCGCGCGCGCCGACGCACCGCCGAAGGTTTGCGCGTCCTCGAGGAGCAACTCGGAGCGCACTACCTAAACCGGAGCGTCGACGAAGCGCGCCGGATTGTTGAGGAGTTCCACAAGTAACGGCCGGATTTCCCGGCCACCCCTGGGAGCGCGGAGTGGGCTCTAGGCTCCCGGGGGACACCATTCAGACGCCAAACGGCGCAACACAAGAGGAGAAGGATGCTGAACAAATTCATGGGTATTGGGCACCTGGGCGCCGACCCAGAGCTACGGACCACCACGAGCGGGACCTCGGTTTGCGAGCTCCGCATTGCGATCAACGAGAGTTGGTTTGATAAGGCCAGCAACGAGCGCAAGGAGCGCACCGAGTGGATCCGTTGCGTCGTATGGGGCGCCTCCGGCGAGAACTGCGCCAAGTACCTCCGCAAGGGATCAAAGGCATTCGTTGAGGGCCGGATCCAAACCCGCGAGTGGAACGACAAGGACGGAAACAGGCGCTACACGACGGAGATCGTCGCGAACTCGGTGCAGTTCCTCGACTCGAAGGGGAGCGGGGGTCAGCGTCAGGAGCCGGCGAGGGATGAGAAGCCGGCGACGTTCAGCGACGACGAGATTCCCTTTTGAGTTACGCCGCCGAGTGCTCCACGTCGAGCCGACATTCGGACAGCCGCCGAGTGCATGGCTGTACTCGATCGCGAGGGTGCGCGGCCCTATCTGGCCACCGGGATTATTCACCCCAGCTACGCGACGCGGTGCATCCTATACCAGCGCCGCAGCCGTGATTGGGTGGTTATGGGCGTTCGGTCCGGCGTGCTCGTCGAGGTATGCGCGACGCCCTGTAGGCATGTGGCGAAGCTGGTCTTTGCTCACGAGTGGGGCCAAAAGAATACCCCACGCAAATAATCTGTCGATTTAACTTGACTCGATAATTTGAGGGTGTATTGTCCTGGGCATGGAGAGCAACACCAACAACGGAAACGAAATGAACACCGAAACCAACGCCATCTTCGCACGCACCGTGACCACCTCCACCGGCTCGGCGCGCGTTGGCGACGTCGTCCAGTTCGTCGGCCGTCGCCGTCAGTTCGTAATCACGGGAATCAGCCGCAACGGGTTGGCTAACATGGTCGCGCTCTCCGGTTCGCGTCGAGGATCGGCCCCCTCGGGGCACGTCGGCGGCGAGCTCGCCTACATCGAAACCCCAGAAGTCCTTGCCTTCACGGGCAAGGATGCGCGTCGACTTGCTGGCCGCGCCCGTGACGCGTTCCGTCACGCGATGATCGATGCCAGCGCCGCCACGCGCAATGAGGCCGCGGCCGGCGCCAACGCCCTCGGGGCCAAGATCAAGATCGCCTAGAGCCCCACCCACCAACCCCCGCCCCGTAGCTAACGCACGGGGCTTTCGGGTTGTAACCCTAACGAAAGGAGCAACATGAACCGAGCAGAAGCAACCGAAGCAATCCGCGAAGCCTACCACGCGATCCCGTCGAACCCCGGCGATCCGCCATGCAAGGCGCGCGAGATTGAGATTGAGTCATCTTACGATGGCGAGGGGGTCGACTGGACTGGCATTGTCCGCGACGCAGACGGGATCACGATCGCGGAGTTCTCCATGCCCGACCACTACCCGGCCGGCGCTTCTTTCGAGTGGCTCTAATGCTAACCCCCGAAACCATCCAGCCGGCCCAGCTCCGAGAGTTGCGGTCTCAGGCACACGAAGTGGGCGATCGTGAAATGGTCGCTATCTGCTGTCATGCGCTAAGGGGTGTCCTCGCCGCGATCGAGACCTGCTGCGCCGCCATCAACTTCGGCGCGGACGATCCCAGCACATACGGATCCGGCCGTGGGTAGCCGCGGCCCCGCCCGCCCCGCCCACCAACCCCCGCCCCGTAGCAATCGCACGGGGCTTGCGGCGGTAGTACCACCAACCACGGAGACAAGATGAGCACTAAGAAGCATCCACTGGCCGGCAATGTCGTTCTCGTTCGGGATAACCGCGCGGGGATTCACGTTGGCACTCTCGAAAGCGCATCCGGCACGGCGTGCGTCCTTACTGACGCCCGCAAGGTCTGGTACTGGGTCGGCGCTGCGTCGTGCCACGGCATCGCGGCCCATGGTGTCAAGAGCGGGTCGAAGGTCTGCCCGACCGTTGCGCGCGTCGAGTCGTTTGATGCGGTCGAGATTGTGTCAATGACCGACGAAGCCGCAAAGTGCGTTCTCGGGTTTACCGAGTGGACGCCGTGAGTGGCCACGGCTCCGGCTCCGGCCACGGCTCCGGCCACGGCTACGGCGACGGCTCCGGCGACGGCTACGGCTACGGCTACGGCGACGGCTCCGGCCACGGCGACGGCGACGGCGACGGCTACGGCAACGGCTACGGCAACGGCGACGGCGACGGCTACGGCGACGGCGACGGCTACGGCAACGGCGACGGCGACGGCAACGGCAACGGCGACGGCAACGGCTACGGCAACGGCTCCGGCTCCGGCTCCGGCTACGGCTCCGGCTCCGGCTACGGCAACGGCAACGGCTACGGCAACGGCTACGGCTACGAAACCGCCGCCGCTGAGTTCATCCCTGCGTGCAGTGAGGTGGCCCAATGACCACCACCCGCAAAGGAGCCCGCGGCCCCGAACGCGACCACGCAACCGATCGAAGGGTCCTCGAGATCCGCGCGATGCTCCAACATTGGGAGTTCGCGGCGACGGCGCCGCAGATTGCCGCGGTTCTCAGCTTCGAGCGCGGCGAGCTCGTGACTGCTGACGCGGTGCGGGCGCGGTTGCGATGGCACAAGGGAGCGAAGTGATTGACGAGCTACTCGGCGTCTGCGCCTGGGAAGCCTTGGAGTAACTCGATAACGGCTTCGCGCGCCGCTGCTTTGCGCTCCGCTCTCTCCTCTTCGGTTATCTCATGAACAACGGCGTGCGTCTGCGCCTCGTGGCCTACATGGTGAAACTCGGACGGTAGATTGCCCGTCTGCGCTACCCACCATGA
>Ga0208644_1002245_pt1 | contig 15547 bp, 23 predicted proteins | sample VirMetDEL_Nov_18_FD_184517 | JGI IMG/M metagenome (GOLD analysis project Ga0208644, IMG submission 184517) | Aqueous microbial communities from the Delaware River and Bay under freshwater to marine salinity gradient to study organic matter... | ecosystem: Environmental > Aquatic > Marine >... | reverse complement strand
TCACTAAGAACGCGGAAGATCTAACAGCTAACGAAATCCTTTGTCCTGCATCTAAAGAGGCGGGCGCCCGAACTACGTGCGAAAAATGCAACCTATGCGACGGATCTAGAGGACCGTCGGACCGTCGGAAGTCGATCGTTATCGTTAACCACTAGACTCTCCGCCGGTTCGATTCCGGCACGCGCTTTGCTCACTACCGGGCACACAAACCCCAGGATGAAACATGACACTTGCTGACTATGCCGCCCTGTCTCGACTCTCTAAACCACTGGACGAACGGATCCGTGCCTATGGGGGGCGCTAGACCGTGCGCGGGCGCCCGATTCCGATCGGGCTCCTAGCGGACCGCCTAGCGTCCAAACAAACACAAACACACTAAGAGAGGATGCTGATATGGAAACTTACGAGATCGCAGGAAACATCTACACCACCGCCGATTTGCTTGACTCCGTTATGGATGGCGTCTGTCGTGAGTGCGGCGAGGTCACTTACCCCCATGAGCCAGATGCCGTTGACAACTGGTGTGAATGTTGCGGAGCTAACGCCGTTGCTTCAGTGCTAGAGCTTGCCCTAGATCAAGGCCTCTAGGCCCTAGCGGACCGCCTAACGTCCAAACAAACACAAACACACAAAGAGACATGTTGATCCCGATTTCTAAAATGCCTTTAAACCTACTCGCCGCCAGCGAACCTTTCGAGGTACTGATCGGGGGGCGCGCCTACATCGATGTAGAGGCCTGGGAGAAAAGCTGTGGACCTAAAAGGTTTGGGGTTTCGTGGTGGATAGACCGTTCGATCTCGGGATCGTCTCCGCTGCGAACGCTCGCCCTGAATCAATAACGCTAGACCGTGCGCGGGCGCCCGATTCCGATCGGGTTCCTAGCGGACCGCCTAGCGTCCAAACAAACACACACACACAAGGAAAGACATGAACACACGATCTCCCTACTACATCGCCCAAACGGCACAGTACCAACTTGCGGATTTGATCAACGCCTACAACGCCCTACACGCCACATTGGCAGAGCTAGAGAACGCCGCGATCGACTACTCCGATCCCGATACCGATCAAGCGTTGTCGGCGATTGACTTGTCGGAGACGCTCCAAACGGTGGGGAGTGGCTTGTTTGACGCCAACGCGGACTTGAACGAGGTTGTCCGGGAATGGGGGGCGCGTTCATGAACGCCGACACAAGAGCCGTTTGGAACGCGGGCAAAGGAGGATTTACCCTGTCCGCCGAGTGTTATCGAATTGACTGGGAATTTTCCCGCGCGGCGCGTCGGCGCTGGTCTACTGTCGAGGATTACATGACCCACGATCTACCCCTGTACACGAGGACTCCGGCCGGTGTTTGCCGAGCAAACGTTGACTGGCACGCGTTAGCGTCCGCGGCCCTTACGTGTGCGCGTGAGATCTAAGAGGACAAGGAGCAGCGACTTGTTTGGTTGTGTGTGGTGACTTGTTTGGTTGCGTGTTTGTTTTCAAACAGGGGGTGTTTGGACCGTCAAATTTGGTTTCAAACACACGTGCCGGCGCGGTAAAATTCGCGGCCGGGACCCTAAAAATTTTCGAAAACTTGGCCTGTCAATAATTGTGAAAGCGTTTGATTTTACTACCGAAATCGCCCCTAAAAACGCCCATTCCGACTCGCTGGTCGGAAATAAGATCGAAGGAAGATCGAAAGTCTCTTGACACCCGATCTCAGGCGCGTAGACTCAACACACGAAACGGGCGCTCTTGCCCCTAAACCCAGGACGAAAGATCATGAAAGAAACCATCCGAACGGAGTACTTTGTAGAGCGCCTCCCTAACTCGTTCTGCGGGAACCCTCGCTATCGACTGATTGACTCCTCTGGGAACGTCATCGGGAATACTCGCCCCGATAGTGGCCTCGCTTACGGCCCTGTTCCTAACTACGCAGGACGCAGCATTCTGTGTGATATCGTCGTTCACATAACGCCAACGCGCCGGCTTCGATACGTCGAATCCGTAACCCCCGTCCAAGACGAGATCACGGAAGCAGTCAAAGGCCTTTAGGCCGTGCGCGGGCGTCCGATTCCGATATCGGGCCCCTAGCGGACCGCCTAGCGTCCAACCGAACCAACACACAAGGAAAGACATGAACATCCACGACCTAACCGACTGGTGTGAAACGCACCGAACTGCAGCGCTTCGATTCGCTGTTCTGCTCTTTGCTTGGACTCCCAGCGAACACGCTGCCGCGATTCATGGCTGGGACTCCAAAGATCTCGCCGATGCTCTCTACCCCCACATCAACATTTAATCATGTTCGAATCAACGACAATGACCCCTTTCGACTCTGAGACCACGCGCCGACGCATGGCCGAACTCTACCGCCTGCGCGACCAGCTGTCCTGCGACTCCGCGGACGCTATCGCTGAGTGCGAAGACGAGATCGAGCACTGCCGAGCACACCTGGAGTTCCTCACCGAATACGCGGACGTGTTGTCGTGATCGAGACCTTATTCATGTTCGCGATCGGTGCCTGGGTTCTCGCTGAGATGCTGTCATGAAAACCCAAACAATGACCTACCGCCCTGCACTAGTGACCGTGAACGACGACCGCGGCAAAGTCCGCGGGGCTGTTGTCGCGGTCTCTGGAGTGACCGGAACGGTAATCCCTCCCGAAGGCAACTCGATCTACTGCTGGTCGGAACTGACTACAGAGCCTGCTGGCGTCGAGTGGGAAGACTTCGTCGCCGCTCTCCGCGAAGCCGCATTTGCAGGGGCTGGTGGCGAGTCCGGTGTGATTACCCTGCCCGTTTAAGCAGCCTACCTTCCTGCAACGCCCGGTCGAGGACCAAATCGCCCAGGCGCACGTAAGACTGCCAGCAATCGAAGAAATAACCCTTTGCTGGCAATGTGCGGGGTCTCTCGCGCCAAGGTAGCGATTTCCAAAGCGCCCACCCCTCCTCGGGCGTCTCGGCGCCTAAGAGCCTGCACGTAGACCAGATCCAATAATCCCGTTCGCCCAAGGTCTCCGCGACCTGACCCATGCAGTCTTCTAACTGCCACAAGGTGTCGAGGTACCGGAAGATCGTAGCCTCAGGAGGAGTGCCCTGCACTGTCGGACTAGTCTCGACCTTGTGACTCATAGTCCGATAGCAGATGCCGGCGATGTTCGCGTTTCGGACTCGTGCGCGTAAGCGCCTGTACAATTCGCATGCAGCGAAGATATCGTGAAGCATTCCACTCATCTAGTCGAATGACCCCCACAAGTCAAGCGATCCAGGTGTACCGGTACAGATCCAGTACTGGTACAAGTACTGGTACAAGCTAAACCCCCGTGCCCATTGAGGTTTTCGCTCTTTGTACCAGTGTACCAGTACTTTTTGGAAAAACCCTTATAGGACGAATAATTTTTTTCATGTGCAACACAAACGATTCTGACAGAGCCTCTCTGTTGTCGAACGAAAAAAATTCTCGCGCACATAAGAGTTTTCAAAAAGTACTGGTACACTGGTACAACATCGGAATTCATGTGGGTTTACGGGCACTTAGCTTGTACCAGTACTTGTACCAGTACTCTTTTTGTACCGGTACAAGTGGGTCAGTGTCCAGTTTTACTACACTTTCTAGAATTCGAGTTGCGTTTTGCAATGGAAATTGGCCTCTAGATTTTGACTTGTGTTTCGCAACTCGAATTCTAGCCGCCTCTCGACGCTAGATTTTGACTTGTGTTTTGCAACTCAAAAAACTCTTGAGCGATCTTTTTCGCCGTGCTAGTGTCCTCTTAGTTCATCGCAACCAAGGAGAAGAGATGAAAAAGAAGAGCATCCCTTACAAAGAGACCGAGTACGTGGGTCGATCTTCTCGACCCTTCGACGAGTACAACGACTGCGCAGTCCGGGCACTGATGACCGTCACCGGGGCATCTTACGACGACGCCCAACACTACCTGTCCCTGCACTGTGATCGACGAAGGGGCCGGGGCGTAAACACTAACCGGTTACGCGAGCGGCTTGGCTTGAACCCGTTTCTACCCAAGACGATTCTGGGGGCATCTTTCAAACTCATACCGACCGGTGCTGGCCGACGCCTGAATCCTCGAAAGCGACGCGAGTGCCCCACCCTCAAGATGTTCCTTGCAGATCGATCCAAGGGCCGCTATTACTGTCTCATGCGAGGCCACGCGTTTGCCGTCATTGACGGTGTCGTGGTTGACGAATTTCCACTAGGCGCACGGTGCCGCGTCGACACCTGCTGGGAGGTAATAACCCAATGAACATCGAAAAGAACCGCCAAGCCGTCGTCTCCGCCCTCCGGTCAGGAGAGTACACCCAGACGACCGGCGACTACGTGTCCGACGATGGCACCTGTCACTGTGCCGTGGGCGTCGTCGCTGACCTCTTCGGGATCGATCCGGGCCTGATGTATATCGACCTCGATGTCCTCCTCGACGAGGGCCTTGCCTGGGAAACTGTCGTCATCTGCTGGAACGACAACGACAAGCTAACCTTCGACGAGATCGCTAACCTACTCGAAGCCCGATGGGGACTGAACCAATGACCGCACAAGAAATCTTCAACCAAGCCGCCGAGCGGTAGTATGTTCATGCGCTTGGCTGACCTAGACATGCAGGCCCACTTCGACGCCGTGGACGCTTGGCGGGACTCGCTCGGTCGCGACTAGCCGCCTCCTACTCGTACCTCGTCGGCGTCTGTCGTCGACCTCGCTCGCCATCCCTGACGAATAAGACCCCAAAACACCCACCAAATCGACACCTATGACGATTAACGAACGACTCCAGGCCCTTGCCGACGCCAGCCCGATCGAGGGCATCAGAATCGATGACTGCCGGGTCTACATGCCTGACTGCTACGGCTTCTTCGAGGAGGAGGACTGGGCCTTGGAGTGGAACGAAGACGCCTCGTTGTACCGAGCTTACCTCTACGACACTTCCGCAGAGAGGTACCTCGAATCCCCGGCATATCACCACCAAGACGAACTCGAAGAAGCCTTCCGCCGCGTCGAGGCCGACTACCTGTCCCGTCATTCGATCAAGGAACAGATCCGAAACGCCGTGGCCAAGACGTCCCTCGGTCCTTGCGTGATCGAGGACAGCTGGCACGAGGGCGACGTCACGTTGACCCTGGAAGGAGACGACGAGTTTTGTCTCAAGTACTACCAACCCAACATCAACGGCAGCGACAAGGCGAAGTGGACCACCTGGGAACCCCGCAAGCCCTCTCTAGACCACGCCACGCTAGAAGACGCCATTGCCCACCTCGTCGCTGTCCGGGCGACTGCTGCCACGGCCCCCGAGGCCCAGTACGAGTACGAGATCCTCTTGCCTGACGACGCCTTCGACACCCAGACCACCGCGGCGGACCTGCAGATCGGAGACCAATTCCAACTGATCGGCTTCCCTGACACTTACGTGGTGACTGGGCCGGACGTCACGTTGCCTTGCAGATCGCTCATCTCCTCAGGACCCGTCCGAATCCTCAACCGTGACGTCCGGCCGCCCGAGTCGACCAAGGTCCTTTTGAAGGACGTCCCCAAGTTCACACCGTTCCGCTGGTTCGGCGCCACGTACGCCTGGGTCGAGGGCCAACACGGCGACCGAGAATCGTGCATCATGGATAGTGGGCGTCGTTGTCACTTTGACTCAGCGGACATTCGTGACCTCCCAGTCACCCTGATCCCCGGCGCCTCGGTCAAGATCACCCCCGTCCTATGAAGACCTACTACGTGGTCTTTTCCGACGACCAGGACATCGTGGCGACCACGTACGAGGCCGGCTTTCGTGCCTTCGATCGCATGCGACGCACCACACAGGGTCAAGTCTGGCTGAACGAGTACAGCGTGACCCTGGACGACCTGAACGCCTTCATCTGCCACGGAGCCGCTGCGTTCCGTGACATCACACCAACCCAAGAACTGAACTGGCGAAAGCCTGGAGTACTTTGACATGGGACAATCAGCAACAGCAGTCCTCTTCTACGGCTTCGTTGCCACCGAGGACATCTACCCTGACTTCGGGGACGACTGCGACGCCGCGGAAGAATGGCGCGAGGCCTGGGGCGAGGATTTCGTGGACTTCCTGGCCGAAAAGGCAGGCATTAGCGTGCCTGAATACCCAGTCGGAGGCGAGGAAGCGGACCCGGTACAGTACCAAGCGTGGAGCGACGGTCTTGCCGCCGTCAGGGCATACGGCAAGTCCCTCCGGGTCGAGGCTGAGTACCAAGGGTATGATTATGAGGACATCTGCTTCGCGGCAGAGGGATCCTCTCGCACCGCTTACTGGGGAGATGCCCGAACCATCGACACCTCCACCCTCGATGTCCAGGATTATTGGGACAGTGATCTTCTGGCCGTAGCCGAAGGCATCGGCTTTAACCTTGACGAGATCCAGCTGGGCTGGTATCTCATCGCCCACTACGGATAAGGACCCAATGAACATCGAAACCAACCGACGCACCTTCCTTGACGCCCTGCGTTCAGGCAAGTATACTCAGACCACCGGACAGTACCGAAGTAGGGACGGCACGTGCCATTGCGCTCTGGGCGTAGGCATCGATGCATTGGACCTTTGGGATTCTCTTGTCCCTGGAGGACTCCTCGAAAGAGCTTTGGAAGAGGACGGGGACGGGGAGACCTTCTTCGACTTGGTCATCCGATGGAACGACCACGAAAAACTGACCTTCGACGAGATCTCTGACAGACTCGAAGCCCGATGGAGCCAAGAATGAAGACCACGTACCGACTGACCCTCAACAACGAGCCTCGCCAACTGACCGTTGCCGACTTGTCCCCCCGCGACCGGTTCACGGTCAACAAACGACAAAAAGGAGGCAATGAGTACCAGCTGATGTCCAGACCGACTGGCAATTGCCAGCACGGTCGGGTTTGGTGCCTCACTCACCAAAAGTGGACAGCGTACCCTCTGCGGCTCGACGATGCCGTCACCCTGATCAACGGAACCAAGTCGGCCCCGGCCGAGGTTCGAGTCGATGAAGTAGAGCGATTCCAGCCCTTTCGGTACGACAACGGGGTGTACGTCTGGGTCGAGGGGAGTAGCCCCCTGGACATCGACTCCTGTCTGGCCTTCAGCCCAGGCCTGACGTACCGACGCAAGAACAGCTTCACCTACAACAGCACCAAAGTCACGCCCGTTTCCGGTACTCTTCACATCGAGACCGCTCAATGAACATCCGATTCGACAACCCGACCCGACAACTCATCGCCGCCGACCTGGAAGTCGGTGACGTGTTCACCTTGAACCCTGGCAACTTCCCAGGCCGAGAGTACGTGGTCCTCAAGAAGCACCCTCCTACCAGTCAGGTGGTCAGCCAAGGCATCTTCGACCTGGACAGCCGTCACACAGCCGCCATCCAAGGCAACGACGAGGTCAACTGCACCCAGCGGCAACCCGAGGCCCAAGAGCCCGGCGAACCCATTGCCTTGACCGACGTCGAGCCAGGCATGGTCGTGTCCTACTACAGCACGTTCCGAGGTAGGCTGACCCCCTTCATCTGTCTCCGTCCCCTAGAGTATTCCGCTGGCGACTTCTGGTCGCTGGACGACGAATACAATACGTTCTTCGACAAAGACAACAGTACTGACATCCGCGTCCACGCGGCTCGGTGGGAAGTCAGCCCCGAGCCGCAGCTGACGGTCGAGGGCCTGAAGCAAGGGGACTTGTTCCAGTTGAGTCACGGCCTCGGAATCAAACGGGTCATGATTGACCCAGAGACCCGACTCACGGCCTATATTGACTGCGGTAATGAGATCGGAATAGGCAAAGTAAGCCCCTCCCACCCGGTGACCTTGCTCAACGCCCCCGAGCCTGCTCTCATCTGGGCCGGCGACTTCGTTCCTGGGCGCGTGTACCGAAGCCAAGGCGGAAAGACTGTATTCTTTGCCCTCCGACCCTGGTCAGGCAAGTCAGGGGACTTCTTCAACTTAAGGCCAGCACGAATCAGGCAACGGCTGGATTGCTATTACTATCCTGACGCCGCTTCCCTGACCGACGTCACCGACCGCGCGACCCTGGTGCTCTCGTGATTAACCTGCCAGAACAAGCAAGGGTCCTTCGGGACCCCCGCGTCCGAGGCCCGGAAGGCGACTCGTACACCCTGCTCGTGGTCCACGGCCCTGACGACGTCGAGACCATCGTGGAACAAGCCATCGTGCTGTCCTCCGAGGACGTCGGCCGGGCGTGGCAAGCCGCGTACAAGACGCCGGACGTGCCGGTACGAGGGCACTTCCCTGGTTGGAAGCTGACAAGGTACCACCACGGGTCTGGCCTGGAGACCGTGACCTTCGTTCGAGAGGCCCCGAAGTCCTGCCCCACGTGGCCGGATACGGATGAAGACTTCGATCGAGAGTACGTGTTCAGGTGGAACGAATGACCCCGTGCAAGTGGTGTAAGTCGACTGAGCCCGTTCCAGGATGCCCTGTGTGCGGGGACGGGACCCACGATGCTGACTACGACCCACTAGACCCCTTGACCGACTCGACCCAACCTGCTAAGTAGACCGACCCTTGAACCCACCACCCGTAGGAACCTTGTTGACCGACATCCTAGTTCTCGACACTCCCTTCGAGCCAGGATGGAACGGGGATCCAAACGAGGTGCCGGCCTCCCACCTTCTTGTCCCCTCCGCAGAAGCGTGGGAGGCCGATTGGGCCACGGACGCACACTGCGTTCAGTACTTCATCCCCGGCGAAGAGCACATGCCGAGACTGAACAAGTCCTCGGTAGCGTGGCTCCGCACCCACCACAACATTGACCCACTTATCGGCTGGGTCCTCGTGGACGTCGACAACCCCGACCACGGCGAGTGGACCGAGGACCTTGAAGCCCAGCTGGCCGACACCCTGTCCCCCGATAACCTACCGGAAGTCGAGTCAGCCGGCTTCTACATGACCAAACACGGCTACCGGCTCGTGTGGCGTCTACCTGAGCCGATGTCGGCCCTGTACTTCGAGGACTGGGCCTCGATGTTCTACACCTACCTGCGCAGCAAAGGGGTCAATGCCGACCCGGCGTGCAAGGACTGGACCCGCTTGTACCGCATGCCTCGGGCCACACGAGACGGTACGCTGCAGGACCTGCCGTACGACTTCACGAACACCCACAATGGGTCCACGCTCGACTGGCAACCGCCCCGATCCCCTGTCGAGGGCCAAGCGCCGATGCGCAAGGAGGTCCGTACCTGGGAGCCTGGGACTGAGATCCCCGACATCCCGACCAAGACGCTCATCCGGGACGTAACGTACCTGAAAGACACCGAGTGGTACCAGCCGATCATCAACCGCCGAGCCCTGGCTCAGTCCGGCGAGCGGAACGCCAAGACCATCAGCGCCCTGGGGTCAGTCCTGGCGCGCATGGAGCCGGAACCAGACCCGTACTTGGCCTTCAAGCTTCTGGCGCCGTGTGTCGATGCACAGGTCATCGAGGGCAGCAGCTGGGACACGGACTGGCTCTGGGAAAAGTGCCTGCTCTTCGCCAACCGAGAGCAGGGCCAGCGGGAGTACAAACAGGACCTGTACAACGCCACGATTGGCGTCCGTCACCTACTGCAGAAGGAGGCCGCGGAAGAGATGGGTCTGAGCGAGGCCCCCGACGAGGCCGACGACCCGTCCTTCATCCGCAAGCTAGTCCTGACCCCTCCTGGCCTGAACGTCGTGTACATGTGGGACACGAGACTCAGTAGATACGAGCGCGTGGCGTTCCACCCCATGACCCTGGCGCGAGACTTGTCCAAGGCGTGCGGTCACCAGTCCCTCGACGGCGACGGGATCCCTCTGATTTCGCTGCGAGACGACAAGGGAAAGCTCCTGCCCGGCAGCGAGATCATGCACCGCTACTCATCAGGGGTCAAACGATCGGTGTTCCGGTACACACCGGGAACGTCCTACGATGACGTGACGGGTACCTTGACGACGACCTTGACTGATGTCCACCCGCAGCTGAAGCCCGAGTTCAACAAGGAAGTGGACGACTGGCTGGACATGCTGGGAGGAGACAACGCGTGGCGGATCAAGGACTGGTTGTCCGTCCTGTTCCAGTACGACTACCCCGTCTGCGCGCTGTACCTCGAAGGCGCCCCCGGTGTCGGTAAGGGCCTGCTGGTCGAGTCCCTGGCCCAGATCTGGTCCGGCAAGTTCTGCGGCTTCTCTGAGTTGACCAAAGCATTCGACCAGCGCATCCTGGAGACCCCTCTCATCTGGGCCGACGAGATCGCAGAGGGCGCGGTCGGCAAGTCAATGTCCGCTGCGTTCCGAAAGATTGTCGGCTCGTCGGTCCATGATGTCTCGGTCAAGTACGAATCGAACATGGAACTGCACGGGTGTCCGAGGGTCATGATCACGGCGAACAACAGCAACGCGATCCGGTTCATGGAGAACATGTCCGGCGACGACATCGAGGCCGTGGTCACCCGCTTCGGCCACGTCATGTGCAACCCAGAGACCGAGCAGTACCTCCTGGACCTGGGAGGTCGCCGGCACACTCTGGATTGGAGCAAGGGCCTCGGCATCGCTAACCACGTGGCCTGGATGAACGAGAACTACGTCCTGCCCGAGAAGACGGGCCGGTACCTCATCCCTGGCTGGGCGCGTGATTTCGCTGAGAACCTCGTGGCACATGGGTCGATGCAAGGCGAGGTCCAGGACGCCATTGTACGCTACCTGACGGCCCACGTGGTCAAGGGACAGCCAATCAAGGGCATGTGTACGTGGCACGAGGGAAGCCTGGGGGTCAATACGACGGTCCTGCAGGACAGCTGGAGCTTGCTAATGGGCGACAAGGCCAAGGTGCCGTCGAGGTCCCAGATCAACAAGACAGCCAAGAGCCTGTGCCACGGTCACGTGAGGAAGCGAACAAAGACTGGACAAAGCCTGCGGTATCGGCTAGTGAAGATGGACTCCCTGGTCCGGTACGCGGAGCAGGTTCTCGACATCGACGCAGAAGAAATGACCAAGGCGTTCAAGCGCATTGAAAAGGAGGAGACCGATGGATGATTACTGCGGGAAGATCCCGTGTGAGTGCGGCCGATACCAAATCTCGCCAGACCTCGTGACGGCCTGCTTTGGGGTAGGGTGTCAGAACTGCGGAGAGACTTACGGCGAGCACGCCGGGGAAGATTGCCCCCAGGACATGGGGTGTAAGTTCCAGGCCCCCAAGCCGGACACCTACGACCCGACGCCCGAACCGGCCCCGACCCCAGGCAAGTGGGACGTGTGGATCGACGTCATCACCGAGGCCCTCAAGGCAGGTGCCTCGGATGATCTCATCCTGGCCATGGTCCGGCGCCGGCAGTTCGGCATGGACAAGTACAACACGCCGCTGCAGTACGACAACGGCCGGGATGCTCGCAAGGACGCCCAGGACGAGGCACTGGACCTCCGGGCGTACGTTCAAATGCTCCCCGACGCCGACAAGGCCAAGAGCCTCGTGGACCAACTGCTGATGGAGTTGTTCGAGTGAAACTGACTGACCCCGAAAACGACCTCCTGCGGACCCTTCTCAAAGAAGAGCCGGTCCACTGGGACAGCATCCCTGCCTGGGTCATCACCAGCCTGTTCAACTGGGGCCTCATCGAGCCCGTGGACGACGAGGACGTCCTGTGGTCCGTGACCGGCCGAGCGGAAGACTGCTTTGGCTGAGGACGCCCTAGTGACCGGAGAGACCGTCGTGGGCCCGGACGGCGTCTCGTGGCGTGTTATCCAGGCCTGTGTCTGGGACGAGCACGAGAAGTGCCACGTGGCCGTCCTGCGCGGCGACTGGGACCACCGGGTCATTATACACAGATTGGAGGAAGCAGAATGAAGTACCTTACCACCCTAGCCCTAGCCCTGCTCACAGTGCCCGCTTACTCAAGCCCGCTACCTTCACAGACGAGCGCCCACTACGACGCAGACGTGTCAACGGGCTACCTCTCTTGTGAGGCCGTCATCAACAGGTACGGCCACAGGTCTTTGACTCACGGGGTCGGCTCGATGCTCGACAGACCCATGGCCATTAGGACCTGTCGTGTAGCTGTTGAGGTAGCGCACAAGATCGGACTGAGAGGCGAAGTCGTACGCTACACCATACCTGCATGGGGAATCCAAGAATCCAATTGGGCAGCAGCTGCGCAGGGAGGGAACACAGAGCTAGGGCCTCTTCAAATCAAGAGGCAGACTTGTGTTGCAGTCATTGGCAGGCCGTGCCGAGCCAAGGACGGTCTCGTCATCCACACGATCGCGTCCTTGAGGTATTTAGACTACATGAGAGACTTTGGCAACGGGTCCTGGCAAGAGGCACTATCAGCGTACCGAGTAGGTCCGGGCGGCTGGAGGAGGGCCAGCCGATGCATCCGGGACGGAGGCTGTACGGAGATCGACACGGCCCGCCGTATTACTGGACTGTCATACTCAGGCCAAGTCCAAGGCAGGGCAGTGGCCCTAAGCCCTTAGCTGCAAGTGATCTGCACCCTCCACGACAGCCACCTGGACGACGGCCGGACAGCCTGGGCCGAGGATCCGTGCGACGACCCTGAGTGCACGTTGTGCGACCGGCCCGAGTCCCCCGTGGCGTGTCCACAAGGACCGTGTGTCACGTGCAAGTACCTCGACACGTACATCGGCAACAAGAAACTCAAGGGCATTGCGGCCGAAATCAACAGGCACAAGGTCGCCAAGCACCTGATCCATGCCCGGCTGCTCAAGTCCAAGAATGACAGCCAGAAGAAACGTCTTGTAGTCACCTGTCGGTTCACCAACGACATCGTGATGCAAATCGACGGTGGGCGTAAGAGTTCCCAGCACAGACCTCGCGGCGCCCGAGGCATCCACCCTACCATCGAAGCAGCGTGTTGGTGGGCAGATTACCTTGAAGACCTGCCCCCGGCAGACGAAGTAGCGAAACCCAGCCGCAGAGCACAGGAGGAAGCGCGCCGGCTCGAACTTTCAGGACACTGGAAGGAGTTGAAATGGCCACTAATCTAAGAACCCGACCCAAGCCTGTGGAACGCCGGGAAGACCCTCAACCATCTGATCTTTGGCCGGGCGAGGTACGGAAGTGGTAATCAAACGAGTCAGCCCCACACAAATCAGCGCCTTCCGCGCCTGTCCGATGTCCTGGTATTACGGATGGGTACTCAAGCGGAAGAGCCCGCCTACTGAGTCCCAGGCCCGAGGATCGGACATCCACCAGCACGCTGAAGATTACATGGAGGGTAAGATCACCCTCGATGATATCAAGAACGGCAAGCACTACCTCGCGTCGCTCATCGCCGCCATCCAGGACGGGCATGTTCCTTTGGTCGCAGACAACCCAGGCCTCCTGGTCGAGCAACACGCCGGCACGATGGTCTTCGATGGCACGGTCACAGCCAACGGCAAGATCGACCTGACGTTTCCGTGGCCCGAGGACACCAGCCAACCCCTGGTCATCCGGGACTGGAAGTCCTGCAAGTCGTTCAACTACGCCAAGTCGCCCACTGCCCTGGCCCAGGACGACCAGTGCATCTTCTACGCCAACGAGATGGTCGCCAGAGGCTGGACCGGCCCGATCATCTTCCAGCACTTCTACCTGCGGACGAACTCCAGCGAGTACAAACTCGTCGAGACCGAGCCGCTGACCCAAGAGTACCTACGGTCAAAGTTCCTTGACATGGAGCGGACCGTGTGCGAAATGAAGGCCATCGCCTCGAAGCAGATTGCTGAGGTGACCAAAGACAAGACTGCGTGCCGCAATTACGGCGGCTGTTACCACTTGGACCCGTGCAGCCGGGTCGTCTTCCTCAAGCCAGGAGTAGGAATTATGTCAGGATTGAATCTCGCAGGGACCCGAGGCAACAAGGCCTCGACCCCCGGTAAGATCAGCCCCCTTGCCGCCAAACTGAACGCCAAGAAGGCCGCAGCCCCGCCGCCGCCGACCCGCTTCGAGCGCATGTCCGACGCGTTGGCCAGCGCGGTTGCCCTGTTGACAGGGGTTGTTTGGGAGGATGTTGATGTCGAGGCCACCCAGGCCACTTTCGATGAGGACGTGTACGCTCTGGCTTTCGAGGCCATGGCCAGCAACTCCATCGAGGACGTCTTGCGTCCGATCGAAGACGACATCAAGGGCCTGCAGACCGCTGACTTCAACGCGATGGTAGAAGGGGTCGGTGAAATCATCTACCTGACCCCCCAAGAAACCCCCCAAGAAACCGGAGACATCAACCCCCCGGACGCTAGCCCGAACTTCCACCCGGCACCGGGCGAAGAGCCGCTGAGCGAGTTGGGTCTGGACGGACGAGCCGCGAAGCCCTTGGCCCGAGCCGGCGTTAACACGATGGCGGAACTGATTGCAGTCCTGGCCGAAGGCACGGACCTCGTGGACCTCGACGGCGTCGGAGCCACGGCTGCGGCCAAGGCCCAGCGACTGGCCATTGACCACTTGCTGTCGGACCGCGGAGCCAATGCACCGAACATGACCGGCGACCTTACCTCCGACGCGGCACTCCTGGCCCAGTTGGACGAAGCCAACGAAGCCGCTGCCTCGTTCCAGGCCCAACTTCAAGAGGTCCAGTCCCGGCAGACCACTCAGTTCGACCCGAACGAAGAGGCCCAGGCCCGCATCGCGGAACTGGAACGCCTGCTCCAAGACGAGGAAGGTTGCCGGGCCAAGGCGTGCGCAGAGGCCGAAGGTCTCCGGTCAGGCTTCACCCTGTACGTCGGGTGTCACGTCGAGGGCGCCGTGCCGGTCCAGACGGTCCTGAACGAGTGCGTAGGTGACGACATCGCGGACCTTTATTCCGCGGCCTACGACGACGGTAAGAAGTCCGTGGCGGCATCGTTCCTGAACAACCTTCAGACGGTCATCGACACCTACCCCGAGATCAGTTTCGCCCGAGCAGGTGGGGGCATGTTCTCGTCCGTCATCTTCGAGGTCCTGGCGCCGCACGCCACCCGCATCGTCCGAGGCTCCTGATGGCAGTCCTGCACAAGTTGACATTGGCCCAGGCCGAGGCAGCGGCCGAGTACAACAAGCAGCGGTTCGAGGTCGAAGGAGCGGCCTCCGTGCCGTACATCTTCCAGGTCTGGGCCAAGCTGCCCGGCGACCTGTTCGCTTGGACCTCGACCACGACCGCCCAGGCGATCTCGGAGTACCAGCGAGTCATCGGCACCACGGCTGACGGCAAGTGGGGTCCGGCCTCGGACCGAGCCGAAGGCAAGTACCTCATGCAGTTGACCCAGGGCGACTACATCGACGCCATCGTCGTCGACCACATGCCCGTGGGATCGAACATCCTGCACGAGGGCATGCGACTGGCTCGTGAGTGGCGAGGGAAGCCGGAGCCGACGAAGGCCGAGTTCGACGCCTGGGACTACATCGTCCAGCGCGAATCAGGCGGATGGGTCGGCCGGCCCAATTACACCGCGGACATCATTGACCGATACCGAAACGGCCGAGTGAACCCGGAAGCTCGCTTCTCGAACCCCAAGAACCAGAAGGCCTGGCATCTGTTCATGGACGATGTTCGCAACTCACGAGCGGTATCGATCCACGGCGTCCGGTCCTCGGCTGTCGACGTCGGCCAGCTAC
>Ga0208644_1002244_pt1 | contig 15555 bp, 39 predicted proteins | sample VirMetDEL_Nov_18_FD_184517 | JGI IMG/M metagenome (GOLD analysis project Ga0208644, IMG submission 184517) | Aqueous microbial communities from the Delaware River and Bay under freshwater to marine salinity gradient to study organic matter... | ecosystem: Environmental > Aquatic > Marine >... | reverse complement strand
TTTCCATCATCACCACATCTATGCAATTTGAACCTCTACTGCTGATCCGTTCTTCCAAATCTTTGTAAAGACTCCCTCATTGTTAGCATCAATCTTTTTAATGTAAATATCTCTGTCACCTACACCTACAGTTCCGAAACTTGAAGCTGTTCCTGTGTATGATGTGTTTGTAGTATTTGTATATGTGTGAACAATTGTTGCTCCACCTCCACCTGCTCCCCAAGCAAGTGATCCACTTTCTGTTTTTAATACTTGACCGTCAGTTCCCTTTGCAAGTCTAACCCAATTGGTTCCGTCAAAGTATAACAAGTCTTGTGATGTTTCACCGCTAATTGTCAAGTCTGAAACTGAAATTACACCAGCGTTTGTAATTGTTGCATCTCCACTTGGAGTTACTGCTGTTGCTACTGCACTTGCGTTACCAATCCAAATCTTTCCATCTGGAATGTTTGGAACATCGTTTGATCTACCTGAACCACCAACATGTATATGTCCATCAGAAGCATCATCTCTTAACACTTGACCGACATTTTGAATTAATGCGGTTCCTGTTGGTTTTGTTGTTACCCAATCGCCAGAAGTTCCAATGTAAAGTATCGCACCTTCTGCAATACCATCAGTGTTAAGACCTGTAATCTTACCTTGTTGTAAGACTTTACCAGTTGAACCTGCTGAAATTGCTTCCATTGTGATACCGAAAGCTGGCATTGTTGAAACACTTGTGTTATCTGCTAGAGAAACTTCAATGTAAGAATTTAATGTATTATAACCACTAATGTAAACAAATTTGCCTTTTTCAATAGTTGAATTACCAGCGTTTTTACATAGATAAAATAATTTATCTGGAGAATTATTAATCCAAGCTGAACCGTTATAGACTAGAGTTTGATATTGTGTTGCACTTGTAATTGTAACATCTCCGACATCACCAAGTGCATCAATGGTTCCGCTGTTTCTTGAGATTTCCTGCCAACTTGTAGAATCGTGCAAAACAAATGTAAGAATATCCCCTGTTGTTGTTGTGTAATTTGAATCACCAGAAAGTAGGATATTTGCTTCGGCTCCTGCCAGTGAACCTGCATTGTGGGTAATTGTAACTGCTGAATCAAAATGTAAAACTATTACGCTACCTGCCACCCAATTGGTGGTATTTATATGGTTTATGGTTGTTGTGCCTGTGATATCAAAAGTATTGCCGTTTGCTGGTATTGTGATTGCATCTGCACTTGCTATATCAGAACCTTTAATTTGTCTTAATGATCTAGTTGCAATGTGATTTCCTAGATCGTCACCATTACCTACTATATCTGGCATAAGTTAAATATAAATTACTAGTATTTAATAATTTAAATTTAAATGCTTATTTATTGACTTTGATAAAATCAATTATGGCACAATGTGAAGAATATCCAAACAGTTGTCAAGGTAAAGTTATCAGATCTGAAAAAGATATGAAATGGTTATGTGAAAAACACTTTTACACATTAGAACATTTACGAAGTATCGGATTGAAATAACAACTTTATTTTTTTTACTCTATAAATCCTAATAATGAAACACGGTATGAACCTGATACACTAGTTGATGATAGTTTAACCTGTTTTACTCCATCACCTGCAAGTGAAATTATTTTTGCTAGTCCATCAAATGAACCGTTTCCGCCTGAACCACCATAAAGCGTTCCACTTGATGATTCGTTTGATTCATAATACCAAGTAAGAACATCTTTCAAAACTCCGTCAAATGTAAGTGAAACATAACAATACCTTGAAACCACGTCATTGTTGTATGAGTGTATTACAAATCCAGAAACAGGAACAAGTTTTATTCCTAACAAGTAGAATGTCTTTCCGCTAGGAACTGTATATGTAAGTTGATCTGCCACTCCGCTAAAAACATTACTTACCAATGATATTAGTTTTCCATCTTTTTCCAAGTCACGTAAAAATTCTATCTCGTTCTTTGATGAACTTCCACCGCTAATTACTGGCATTATTCAATCCACCCCAAAAGAGAAACTCTGTATGTTCCACTTGTATTTGTTGATGTTAGTTTTACTTGTTTGATTCCATCACCCAATATTGATCCAAAAAAGTTTGATTCATACTGTCCAGTGTTAGCAGTGGTTAGGCCCGGTGAATAGGAACCGTAGGTTGTTCTTGATTCTTCATCATGTGTTAGAATATCTTTTACAACTCCGTCAAATGTAATTGAGATAAATGCTCTTCTGTTACTTGTTGCTCCAATAACTGTAGTTTCGCCATGAACTGTATCAACTACTGGATATAACTTTGCTTTCATAAAGAAAAATCTTTTTCCACTTGGAACAGTGTATGTGATTTGATCTGCATTACCATTAAAGTCAGAACTGATTAATGAAATTATTTCTCCTGCAAGTTCTTTCTTTCTTAGATATTCCCAATCTGATCCTACACCTGAATCTCCTACAACTGGCATTATTCAATCCACCCCAATAAAGAAACACGATATGTTCCGCTAGTTCCAGAAGATGTTAGTTTTACTTGTTTAACACCGTCACCTAAAAGTGATATTCCTTTTACAGTTGTTTCAAACTGTCCTGTCCCAAATTGACCGTGTTTTGTATTGTATGCGTTTGATGAGTTGCCATGATGAAGAAATGTATAAGTTAGTATATCTTTAGTCACTCCGTCAAATGTGAGTGAAACTGTAGTTCCTCTTGATTCTGATCCATCTGGTTCTAAAGCTGAAATTGCTATAACGTTTGATACTGGATATAGTTTTGATTCAATAAAGTAAAATCTGTTTCCGTTTGGAACAGTATAAGTAATCTGATCACCGTTTCCTGTAAAATCACTGCTTACAAGTGAAATTAAATTTCCACTTTTTTCCAAGTCACGCAAAAATTCTAATTCATTTTTTGCTGTTGTTGTATCACCTAAATTTGGCATAATGTCTTATCCTTTTTTGTGAATTTAAATATTTTATAGGAATAAAAAAAGTAGTTCTACTATGCTTCTGCTCTTTGCCAATAAATGGCTATGTTAGAACCAGCAGTGAGTTGAACAGTTACTTTATGTTGTTTGGTAGGAACATATGGGATAAAGAATGCTGGTGTGCCTTGAGCTCCAGAAATTTCTGTATCAATGTATTTCTTCAATGTTGCAGAATCATTTTCATCTTGAACATAGATTCTTACAGAGATAACTTCGCTGGATCCCATGTTATTTAGGAATAACCAACCTGCAAAGTGTTTATCAGCAGTTACGTTCCAAACTGTTTGTTCAGTTCCATCGGTAGTTAAATTACCGTTTGTAAATGACAATACCATAACATTATGTGAATTTAGTGCTTTTTAAATATTTTATCTGTCGGGTTTCATCTCTACATGACCGTCAGGATAAACCATACATATAGACTTTACATTTTTTCCACCAATTGTTGACTGCCAACCTATGAGGAATATTGTTTCATTTGCCCTTTCCATTGGATATGGAATTGTCTGTGGTTTCTTTACGCTTACCTTGTTGTTCTTTTCATATTCTGCTCTCTTTTTGTCGTCTAACATATCCACATCTCCCAAAACTGCAAAGTATTGTCCGTTCTTTTTTAGTTGTCTTCTGAAAATTACTAGTCTTTGCCAATCCTCAAGTTCAAGGTGAAATAGTGGAACCACTTCTGAATTATATGTCTTGAATACAAGTTCAATTACCTCGTTTCTCGAATTTCTAATTCTTGTCTTTACTTCCTCTCGTAAAAGATCATCTATTTCCTCTACTGGATTCATAAGATCAACATACTTTACCTTTTCCAGATCAATATCTTTGAAAAGAAACTCTTTTCCTGTATTTGGATCTTTTTCCCAGATTACTTTTCCGTCATTGTATGTTATTCGCCATATACAATTCTTTGTAAGATTTTTTGGCAATAATAATATGCGGAATATACATTATTTAAACTTTAGTAAAAAAAGGAAAGAATTACAAAGATTTTCTAGATTTCATCATATTGATATGTCCAAGTTTCATCTGCCAAATTTCCGGGCCCAGCGGTTGAGGCTACATTCATTTGGAAAACCAAATAGTTTGTAGTTTCGCCTACTGCATCCATTAATGAACCTGATTCACTGATGGAAACGGATTTTGGAGCTCCTGACGTATATGTGAAAGCATCTGTCTTTGCACTGATACCTGCGTGATCTGCAACAATTTCATCTCCATCAGAACCTGCTGTTCCAGTTGCTACTTCATAACCTGCACTTGAACCGCTGTTCTTTGTTGGCATTTCATCTCCAACATAAGTTGTGATACCTGTTCCGAAACCGCTACCATCAGTGTAGAATTTTACATTATCAATTTGTGTAAAAGTTCCACCAGTAACTTTAAGGTAGATCTGTTTCCAAAAGGAATTTACTGATCCTGTGTTTGGAATTGGTATCGGATTTTGATTATCGATAGTTGCATCATCAGCAGTTTTGAATCTAAGATTTGGAGGGCCTAATGCACTTGTATCCTGCTGTGTTGCAGGTGAAGTGTCTGTTCCACCGAAATCAAAGAATACGGCTACTGTTGCTACCATGATATTAATTAAAATGATTAGTATAAAAGCATTAAAAAAAAGAAATTTTTGATTTCTTTAAAGAGCAAATACCTTATATCTCAATGTTGCGGTAGCGGTAATGATACAACTTGTTGCATCATGAACTCCTTCTGTAAAGGTTGCTGGATTTCCAGTGATATCAGTAGGAACTACTAATACGATTGATGGGGTTCTACCTAAACCATGTGCGATTGGTTGAGGAGATCCGTTTCCAGTCTGTTCTGCACTTAAAAAGAAATCTAGTTTTGAACCTTGAACGCTAGATACTTTGATATCTGCATTAACTACGGTTGCATCTGGTAATCCACCCTCTCCAATTTTTGGAGCAAGAACACCATTAGCATCTCTGACTAGTCTGTTTGGCATAAAACTTCTTTGTAATTAATATATATAAGCATATTAACTTGAAAGTAAAACCTTAATCTTACCTTATGATATTGTGCTTTTTATAATTTTCGTTCACTTGCAGATCTCAACCAATTAAGCCATCTTCTTACATGACTTTCTGATATGTTTCTCTTTCCATATTTTGCCTGTATCCTCGCAATATCTTCCTCACTCATGTATTCCGCCATTATTCCGTAATTTGATGACATTACATTTCCTGATGTCTTTGAGTGTGGTAACCCTAATCCGTGCAAAACCTCATGTGTATATACTTGATCAAAATCGTATGTTTTTCCCCTATATCCGCTTCCTTCTTCTGGATAGTGTTCTGGATCAATAAAGTGCATATCTATTGATTCACCGTTTGATGTCCAAAAGTATTTCTTGTTTACCACACACAATCCTCTAAACTTGTTTGTTACACTTGTTATTGGAAAATAATGATACATTAGTGTGTTTTCTGAAAGTTGTTTATCCTCATCTGATTCTACGGTTCTAAAGTCAATTCTAAAATCTGGTTGTTCTCCAGTTCTTGCCCTTACAAATTTTAGATTTGTTCTAAGTGATATTCTTCTGTATGCATATTGTATTGATTTTAAAACCTGTTGGTTTGTTATCTCCACATCATCATTTAGAACCTGATATGTGAAATATTTTCCATTGTTTGGTTGAAATATACCGTATCTTTTATCTTCCTCGATTATCTGATTTATTGCTTCTGAATCAAGTGTTGGTGAGTAAAATTCTGGTTCCGTGTTTCTGCCGATTATTGCCTTGCACATGAAGATATTTTCATTTGGTTCTTTTTTATTGAAAAAACTTTTTGGTCTACCCACTTATTTTCACCAATTTTCTTGCACTTGTTTCTTCAAATGATTCATTTCCAAATGCTCTTATCTCAACAAGGTAATCACCCTCTAGCCAAGATTGTATCTCTTTACCTGCTACTGTTTTGATATCTCCTAGTTCAATATTGATAACATCATCATTGAATTTTCCTCTATGTTCGTCAATTAAAATTGTTGGTTTTAGTTTTACAACCTTTGGTGATTTTGGATCATATCTGATTTCTCTCTCCCAGATTATTCCGTCACCAAATCCTAATTGTATATTTGGAACTTTTTTTGATAGTTTAATTGTTAGTTTCTCTCCAAGTTTTCCAGTATCTGGAATATCTATTGTTACATATGGTTTATCAGGATCACTGTGTTCTGTTTTTTGTTTTCTTAGTTTTTCTTTTTCTTGCTCAAAATCTGATTCTATCACGGAAACTGATTCCACTTTTTTCTTTTCAACTGAACCGTCAACACTTGTTTTTATTTCTGCAATCTTTTTATCAATTATATTGTCTGGAAAATCCAATCCCTCTGGTTCGTCAAAAGACATTAAAAATATAAGGGAACCAGCAATATATAACTTTTATTATACTACTGGTTGTGTTGTATCTGGTTCGCCTTTAGATTTTCTAAAGTGATACTGAACAACTAATACTGTGATAATCGTCATGGTTGATAAAATACCTGCCATGCTTTCGACAGAATCAAGAATAATACCAAGTCTTGTTTCTCCCTCTGGAACTATTTCTAATAATCCCATGTAAAGAGTAAAACTCCACATTACTACATATCCTAGCACAATCATAAATGCAAGGATATTGTTGATGGTAATTCTCTCAATTATATTCTTACTCATAGGTTATAAAAAAGAATCGTAATATTTAACTCTTATTTGATTCCCCAAGCAGTTCTGTGGCTATATTTTCAAGATTACTCATGAGTTCTGGGTGTCCTTTTTCTGTCTGTTCATCAAGTATTTTTGCCATGATCAATATGGTTTTGTTCAATCTCCAAATTGACCTTTGAGTTTGATTTATTTTTTCTTCTATCTCTTTCATTTTTTTCTCATCAATATCTTTCTTTGTCCAACCTCTTTTTACAATAGCAATGATCATACCGCTTACAATTGATATTGTCAAACCGCTTATGATTGTAACTATTACAGTTAAGTTTTGAGGCATAAGAATAAATAAGTTGCAGAGAATAAAAACATATTATTTTTTCTTACCACAGTGCATACATTCATTGTGAGTATTGTATTCATGTTCACATTTCTTGTATCCTGTGAAAACGGATCTCTCTGCAAAACACTCCGTGCAGATGAATATTCTAGTCATATTGACAATTCCCATTTTTTTAAGGGAATTTGCTCCACATTCCTCACAATATTCATACTGGTCTTCTGTCATAACCTAAATTGAATTTTTAAGATATATTAAAATAAAAAATTAAAAAATGCTAAAATACTAACTCTGATCTGAGAAATCTACCCAATCATTTACAAGCCAAATTACACGCTTGATCAGTTCATGTTCTTGTTCAGTATCCATAAATCTAGTCATATCCATTTCATCATCATGTTCGTTCTTTTTTATCACATCACTTCTTAACGCCTGATGAAGTGTTTCATGATTAACTGTATCTATTATGTTCTGTATTGATTCGTGCCTATGAAGTGATATCCATACCTGTTTTGTCTGCTGATAACATACACCAAGTTCGCTTGAATCTTGCAGATTGACTATTCTAAAGTTTTGTGTCCAATCACTATCCCTTACCTTAAAGAACTTTCCCATGAAATTGGTTTGTAGAAAATAGTTAATTAAGATTTTATTCATTGTATAGGATTATAGTCCTTTTCCACACGTAATCTTTGAACTATTCTATGAGTTTCAACCAATCGCCTCACTTTTGTTCGTATATGACCTTGATCCCATCTTGGAAACCGCCTGTATAGATCAGATACCCTGCAATCTGGGTTGTCTTTTACATACTCTAAAATCTGTTCATTCATGGATAGTTTGCTTTCTGGTATCTCTAGTTCCTCTGGTTTTTCCATGAATTTCTTGTTTTTTCTTATTGTTTTAGATATGACCGTTCACCTTGTTTTGATATGCATTGATTGATATTGTAGCTGTTCCTATTGGCATACCAACAACTTGGTTCTTTGTATCTCCATATCCACTCACACCCTCCGTCATGAACTCACAAAAAGTTCCTGTATTGACTAGGTGAATTTCACGTTGCCATACCTTTCCTAACTCATGATCCATATCCATTACGGTTTCTGGCTTGTAGAATTTTTGATGTAAGTGTCCACAGAAAAATATGTCCATGTAATTGTTTTGTTTCATCTGTCTTAACATTGTTTCTGGAGCTCCACCACCACTTCCGTGCATTGCCATGATTCCCCATTGACCAAGAATTTTTCCTTTGTGTTTTATCTCAAGTGAAATGTAAGCCTTTGCTCCGAGAAATTCAAATCCAAATGGATAACAGAAATTGTTTTGCAGATATGTCTTTGTAAGCTCTCTAATCTTGTATTCGTGATTACCATGTAACAAACCCCAAACTTTTGGATTGCTACCTTTCTTTGTCTGATACTTTGTTCTTTTTATTTTCTCATATTTGTCATTTTTAATATTATATGAATAATCACTAAACTCTACTTTCTCACAGGTTTTTAGATTCTCATCAATAAGTGGTTGAGTTAGATCAACCCATCTTTGTCTTTGATTGTCAATATCATGAAGAACTACTGCATCTGGATTGTATCGTTTGTCATAGATGTTTATTGCATCAAGTTGATCACCCATGAAAAATGTATAACGATTTGAATCTTCAGTAATTGCTTTTACTCTATCCTCGTAATGTTGTTGGTCAAAACCTACATGACCTACATGGATATCTCCCATTGGTTCGATATGGATTGTGTCATCTTTTTTATCTAAATTTATGATAACCTTTTTACTAAACATTCTTCAATAGTCTATTAAATTAGTATTATTTAATGTTTGTTGATCCGAAAAGATTTTCCCAAATTGGTTTTTTTTCCTTTGAACAGTGTTTACACTCACACTTCATACTTTACCCTTTTTTGTTTTGTTTATAAGTTTTTGCTATGCTATCAAAACTTTTTTACTAATACAGTTTGGACAGTAAGGTTTCAAATCAACATCTTCGTAAATCTGATTACACTTTAAACAAATTTCATAATCGGAATCCATCATACTATATAACGTTGTTGGTATTTATAAGCATAATGAATTATAGATCTAGACCAAAAGATTGTGCAATTCCAAGAAACTTTTGATACTCTTGAAGATACATTCTTCCCTTTTCTGTAATTATGTATGTGTTCTTTCCATCATATTCTATTGTATTTACCAATCCACTTGATGTAAGTTTGTCTATAAACTCTCCAAGTCTTGTATAGGAAAGGTTGCTCTTTTGCATTAGATTTGTGACTGCTATACCATTAATACCTGCCTCATTTGTTGCAAGTAGAATTGATTCTGTGATCTGGTGGTTGTTTCTATATTTTGTTGTCACTGTTATACACCCACATTAAAGGTTCTTCGCCAACTTTTCCGTTCTCTATCCAGTTATGCCAATTGTCGAACATAATCTGTGTGAAGTAGCCAAAACACTCTCCGCATAGGTATACCGATCTATGTTTGTATGTCGATTGATTTTCACAAAATTCACAAATCATTGAATAGTATAAATAAAATGGTCTAATAAACTTTACTAGAACTCTATTCTACTTCCAATGCCTTTTAGGAACTGAAATAACTCATCTTCTGAGAGTTTCTTCACTGCCTTTGCGACATTTCTGATTCTTACGTCATCAAGGTTGTAAGCTCCGACTTCAAATGAATCTTGTAGTTTTTCGGCTTTGTAGCAAACTACACATTTTGGTTCTGATTCATATGAATCGTCTACCTCAACAAAGCATTGAGATTCTTTCTCACAACTTTGGCATTTTTTGATTTCTATGTTTACTTGTTTCATACTAATAGTATATACCTTGTAGTATATATTTGTATGTGATAAATAAAAAGAAAAGAGATTTGAGATTTACTAACCTAATTGGCTAATAATCTGGATCACTTTCAAATGCAAGACACCAGTATGGGTTGCCTGTCTTTGTAGACTGACGTTTAACTGCCTTAACTGGCCCTAATCTTGCTCCTGTTTTTAATCCTTCAATTGCGTTTGGTATTCTTTCAATTTGTTGGTAGATTGTTGATGTTACAAAGAAATTATCGATTGGAACGGATCCCTCATCTTTGTAATCCAAACTTACTGGTGTTTCTAATCTGACTGTATAATAATCAGTTTTTCCGTCTTCACCAATATCGCTTTTTTGTGTATACTTTGTTGGTTGCCCTCTTGTATGTTGAGCTCCTACAATGTAAAATTCTTTACCTTCAATTTTAGAGATACCCAATGATTTGGATTTCTCCAATACTGGAGCATTTGCTGGATTTATCGTTTCTATGGTCATTTTGTGTTCAATTCACCTCCGAGTGATTATTATGATCATAAGTGATATTTATGTTTTCGGTTTCCTCTATGATCACACATTGCACACATTTGTCTTTCCAACCAATGTTCATATTTTGGGTGTCTAGTAACCACACCGCATTTTTTACATCTCATGGTTATCTAAACCTGTTTTGTATCCTTCCACATTCTGAACACCATTCCAATTCAAATGTCTGATCATTATTTGTCTTTAGAAATACAGAATTTATGTGTCCAAATGCTTCACAAAATCTACATAGATTTTTCATAATTATCTAAATATCTTCTAATATTTTAAAATACCTTTTTTAATAATAATAAACGTTAGCTACGTTTTTTTAACGTTAATTTAACGTTAGCTACGTTGTTTAAAATTAAAACCACATTCTGGACAAGGATAATTTGGTATTCTTTGCCCACATCTTTTACAGGTTTTAGCACTAGCCAACCAGTTGATCCAACTCATAATAAAATATAGGACTTTGATTATAATAATCTTTTCAAACCATGAATCTCTTGCATATTTTGCAATAATCTCGTTCTTTTTTGGTTAATGGAATACCACATTGTTGACAATTCTTACTCGCCATTTTCTATCAGAAATCTCTCCATTTCTTTCATGAGCATTATATCTTCTGGAGAACAAAGTTCATTATTTCTGTAATCTGCAAATCCATGATGAAACCAATTATAAACACGTTTTGTGTTTTTAATATCCAAACATAATTGCCCACTCAAGCTAATTATCTAGAATATATCCCATATTTAAGTTTCACTATCTACAGGAAGTTCATACCAATTCTTCTCAAGTAGAATTGCTACAAGACTGTATCCAGCATTATCTGCCCATGTTTCAAGTAATCCCTCTTCTCCAAGATCTTTTCCTTTGAAAATACCTTCTTCCAGTCTGCATATCTTATCCCAATCCCTCATAAAAATTCCCTGTTGTCCAAATTTTAGAATGTTGTTCTTTCCGTATTTGTGGTTCTTTGAGATAATCATAAGTTTCATTGCATCACAAAGTATTTCTGTTGCCTCTTGAAAATTTGTTGGTTTGTTTTTCTTTGTTCTTTCTTTCCAATCTTTTTCTGCATATCCCATGGCAGTTGGAAAATCTCTACAATCTACAATTTTCAATGATAATTCTAATTACTTTGAATATTTATACTATCCTAAAAGTTTTCTACACAAACCAATCATTGCTCTAAGTTCAATGTATCGTTTGTTTATGTTCAAATCTTCATCAAACTCTTGCATTCCTTGTAGTTCTTTTTCAAACTCATTTTTTATTTCTTTAACAAGTTCTCTTTCTGCTTTTGAAATTAAATTTTTGACTATCATGGTATTTCGTAAAAAAGTTGTTTACCAGTCAGGAATAAATAACCTCGACTGGTTTGTGGCGATCACAAAACACATGTGGTTGTGAAAATCTACCACCCTTGATCAATTGTGTGTCGTCTACGCTCTCAAGCAATAGACCACAGGTATCACATTGCATGATACTTTTAAGTATTTAGTAAGGTATTTAAACATTATTATTTCAAGTTTTTGGTCAATTTTTTGTAATTTTTTTATCAAGATGTGTTGGGTGGTCATAACAATTCATACATTCTGCTTTTTTTGGGTGACAACTGCATTCACATTTTTCTTTGTTCTCATACTCACGTATTGATTGTGGATTTGAATTATCAATTTCCACATATCCTGTATCGCTTGTTTTAACCATTCCTGCTTTCTTTTCTGCACTATTTTTTGCTTCTATGACTTTGCGAAGAATATCATTATTATCCATTATCTACCCTCTTCACAATTTGGGTGTCTATACATGTGATCCTTACAGAACCATCTTTGACAAGATTGACAACCTCCGCCATTTGCTGGTATTCCACAAACACCACATTTCATATAATTCATGTCTTTATTATTTAACCTCACTTTGTTTATATCTTTTTCTATGGAAGTTATTCCAGCATTTTATACATAAATTATCTTCCCACCTTGAAAGTTCACTGCACTCACATATAGAACATTCACATTTTATCCAACCATTTTTTCTTACTCTGTGTCTTATCTGAATCTTTGGTTCTGGTTTTCCTTTCCAGAATTTCCAACCTATAGCCATTTTCTCTTTCCCACCAATTTTTCAAAGAATCTTCTAAACGCAAAACTTCTTATCATTGATACTGATGTATAAACCAATCCGATTATTAGGGCAACTCCTATATCTTGAGATTGTATACCATCAAGAAATACAGGAAGAAAATACAGATTTAGTCCAAATGCTATAAAGTAACCCGAACCGACATTTAGAATTGTTTCTATTGCCGATCCTTTTTTACTCTGGTTTGTTTCCTGCAAGATCTTTCAATCCACCGCTTTTCTTTTCAGTATGTTCTGCTATAACAAGTAATACCGCAAATTGCAACCATTCTGGAGTTATATTGATAATTGGATAACCGTGTTTAATCAGAACACTTTTTAGATAATATTTGTCATATATCATTTTAAATCACTTCTATCTTTTCCACTTTTCTTTTGTAGTCCTTTCTGCCTAAAATACTTTTGTAGACTGTCAAACTCTGCTTTCATTGTTTGAAAATTTCCTCAGTTTTATTTAATGTTTTTTTATTTAGTGAATAATATCCACTTGTGCGACTATGATATATCTTCACACCGTTATGTCTTAGAATAGTAATATATTGCCTGATTGATTTTGGAGTAGCATTTGTAAAGGCTCTAATCATTCCAATATTTGCTGGTTGAGTTTTTAATAAATAATAGATTTGTTGAGCCTTTGTTGATGTATCTTTTACATTTGAAGTGTGACAAGAACAAGAGCATTTTAAGGTCTTATTAAAACATCTTCCATGTGAATTTCGGTAACAACTGTAACTTATTTTTTTCATCATTGTTTTGTCAGACAATGTTTCCTGCATTGAGATAATTAATATTATCCGATATAAAAACTATATGAAATCCTTTTTCTTTTTCTTTTCGCCTGATTCAGTTGTATATACTGAAAATCCCTGATCCTTTAGAGATTCCTCAAAGTCATCAGATTTCATTGCTTCAAGAATTTTTTTGCGTTCTTTATCCATGTTTCATAACCACACTCTAGTTATTTATCCTTTTCTTCCTCATAGTTTCTAATTGCGTTCATTATATCGTCAATCATCATTAGATTTAATATCATTTCATAGAAATCCAAATTGTTCTTTTCTGCCAGTTTGTCAATATGATCCAAACCCTCTTTTAACTCTGGATCACTTGAAAAATCCAATATCATTTCATCTACAACTGCTTTGAAATTTTTGACTTTTTCCTCGTCAAAGTCATCAAGAGTCCACATTATGAACCCTTTCTCTACATTCTTCACTACAGTAGTATTCACCAGAATAATTTTCCACCAATTGATCAAGTTCTTCTGGAGATTTCTTTCCACATGAATCGCAATACATTGATTATAATCAAATGAAATAACTATTAAGTATTACCTATTATCGCCTTTTCCCATTATTGTGTTTCTCATTTTCCTATCCTGTAATTTTTCCATGTTTATAACCTCAACATCTCCCCAAGAACAATCTATTTCCTGTAAAAGTCTTGTTGAATACCAATGTCTATCACCTATTTCCTTGATAAGATCATCTCTGATATTTTCATTGTTCATGATTATATGTTTCAACCCCTTTGTTTCAATCTCCTGTTTTGCTGTTTCACCGTAATCTCCACGTCTTACTCTTTTAAAAATTCCGCATATCTCACCATTTTCTTCCATCATTCCGTCAATGTAAAACTGTAAATTGTTATCTGATAGATCTGTATCTTTTACAAAACTGTCATAATCCATACTAGAAGTCAAAAAACACACTATTTATGCATTTGAAAAATAATAAAACGTTAGTGGTCTTCCTTGTTTATCCGTCATGGTTCCTTTTGATATTATGTTTTCTGCAACTGCTGTAGCAATAATTGCCCTTAATTCATCTCTATCCAATTCCGATCACCTTATGGCAATGACAAGCACATTTTGGCATGTTTCCATACTGAACTGGACATTTAAAGTGTTCCCCATCTTTACAACTTGGATATATCATGCCTCAAGATATTGAAGAAAACTTTGTATGTGTTTCTTCCTTGATTCAACAATGTTTTTCCAAGATAGTGAACAACCCTCAACATTTGGTTTCATTGTTTCCAAATCTTTGAGTGCTTTTTTTGCATCTTTAATATGTTGTAATTTTGATTGTTCTTCATTCATTGTTTTTTCACACATTACTATTATTTAACTTGATATATTTTACAAGTTTAACCCTTGCTCCACTTTTATCTTTTTTTCCTTCAATATATTCACATACAAATTTTACTTCGTTTCCTTTTTTATCAAATCCCTCAAAAATCCACCTGCTTGTGTTTTTTCTTTTCTTTGTCAATAAATTCTCAACCACTATTGGTGTGCCTAACTTTAGATCGGCTTTACAATAATGCGTTGACTCTGTTGCTACCCAACTATTCATTCTTTTAACCTCTCACTTGCATATGTTCTAAGAACTTCTGGTATCCACGCATGAATGAATAGTGCGACACTTATGGACATTGCTCGTTTCCAATGTTGGAAATAAGACATTCCTGTATCTGATAGATGATTACAAGTCATTTACTTTTCCTAACATCTCTAATATGGATTCATTATTTATGTTTTTTGATATATCAGAACTTAGCATTTCAAGTTTAACTCTGAGTGTTGTTAGATCTTCTGGTTTTATTGATTTTCCCTGTATGAGATCAGATTGCATTTTTGATACTTGATTGATTATATTCATATTTGAACCTCTGATCTTAATTCAGTATAGATTTTTTCTATTTTTTCAATTGCATGATTTAATTGAGTCAATTGTTCATACATTTCATCATTCATTGTGTTATTCACTTCGTATAAACATTCAAGTGAATCACTTACTAGATTGAATATTTCTGATTTATCCATAATTCACCACAACTTTCGTGTCATATATACTTTCAAACTCTGCAAGTTCCTCGTCATGACATTCAATACAGATGGTCACTTCTGGATATCTTCCAAATACTTCACAATCCTTGATTTCTCTACAAATATCACATCTGTTCATATCCAAATCACATCTCCTTGTGTTGTGTTTCGTTTTTGAACCCTTGCATATTTGTGCCAATCAACATGTCTGGTTTTTCCGTTGACATTATCATG
>Ga0208644_1002243_pt1 | contig 15555 bp, 12 predicted proteins | sample VirMetDEL_Nov_18_FD_184517 | JGI IMG/M metagenome (GOLD analysis project Ga0208644, IMG submission 184517) | Aqueous microbial communities from the Delaware River and Bay under freshwater to marine salinity gradient to study organic matter... | ecosystem: Environmental > Aquatic > Marine >... | reverse complement strand
TGCTGATGGCGCGGTGCTGCGGTTCCGGCTTGCACGCGAGAACAAAAAGTCTGTGGACATAGATGCCTTGGATGTCTGTGTCCGTAAGGCGGATATAAAACACTTGCGTCGGGTACTCCGTGGCCCTTTAAGCATTCTCAAGGTGAAGCCATGACCACCCCCACCATCCGAACTGCTTGTGCCGATGATTGCATTTCACTGTTTACAGAATATCACTGGAACAAGCGACGCCGAAAAGCCGCGATTGTACGCCTCTATGCCGCCGAAGAAGTTCTGAGGAGGAGACGATGAATAGAACCTGTGCGACCTGTCAGGCGTTTAGGAAGTTACTATCACAAGAATCTGACCATACTGAAGGAGAATGTAGGCGACATGCCCCACGTGCTGTTGGAAACCAGGCTTACGCACAGGCTTATGCGCTGCCCGCATGGCCTATTACTTATTGCCAAGATTGGTGCCTGGAGTGGGTGGGGCCGGACCCCATGCCACGGGCCGGTGGGAAGCGGGAATTCCCCGATGACTTTACGCCCACTGACCAGCACTATGCCTTAGCCGAACAGCTTGGCGTTAATCTGGGAGAACAACTGGGCTTGATGGCGAGTTGGGCCAAGAGCAACGGCGAGAAGAAAAAGGATTGGAACCAAACCTTATCCAACTGGCTGCGCAATGCCAAACTCAAACAGAGGTTACACTTCAGATGAGTAAATGCTATATCTGCGACATGGAGCCCTGCATCTGTACCAAGCCAGGGGCCCAAACATATACCAAGGAACTATACCGTGTCGGGACCTGTACCCACCAAGGCTGTGGGGTGCGGATACGGGTTAAGTATGATGCAGGACCTACGGCGTTGTGTCAGTGGTGTGAAGGCAGGACGGCGCAGTATTGTCCAACTTGTTACCCAAAAGGAGCCGCATGAGAGAAATGGATTACTTTATGATCGGGTTTATATTATTTATGTTCGGATTTTGGGTTGGCTTGATGTTGTGTGATTATGCGCCAGCCCAATCCACCTACTGGGGCAGCGACAGTGACGGCAACACGACCATCTATCAGCAACTCCCAGGGATGGATGCCTATCTCTGGTCGGATAGCCAGGGCCGGACGGGGATGTTGCAGAACCTTACGCCTGTCCAGCCGAAGGAGCCATGCTAGAAATTGGTGCCGCCGTCAATCCTAAATCGTTCACCTCCAGCGTAGATAATGAGGTTACGATCTCCCGCTCCGGCGTCTTCAATCAGGATCGTGCCGTTCATCGCTGTGCCAGCGGCGGGCAGCGATGCCGTGGCGATGACGATGCCAGGATTATGATTCATAAAATAGGCTAAGGTGTTGTCGGTGCAGGAGTGATAGAAGTTTCCTGCTGTACTATTATCTGTCCGAGATGTAATGAATAGGACAGTATTGAAGGTATTTGAATGAGCTGTGGCTTCAATAACCAGATTTGTCAGCCATCCACCCATAAAGACATTGCGGTTCGCCGTACTCTCAATCAGACTGGCAGAAATCCCGTAAATATCAATGAAAGTATTACTCACGCCAGCAATCCGAAGATCATTGCCAGCATTATCTTCCAAGTCGATGGATTGGACAAGATTGAGGCCATAGCTATTTGCTGTAATCTGCACCCCGTCATAATTCAACTCGGACGTACCGCCAATAATCGTATTGCCCCCAGCATAATCAATGCGGATACCTGACCCATTCGTGGTTGTGAACTTTTCAAGAATGGGGTTGATGATGGTTTGTGTTGTTGATGAATCGCTACCCGCGCCACGACGAGTAATATGAAATCCATAGAGGGGGGTGGAGGGATATGGGTTTCCGTTTCCACTGGATTTCGGGCTGTTCCATTGATTAACATAACACCCTTCTACTTGAAAGGCGGCACCTGTCGTACTGGCCCCCCACGAGGTAAGATAGTTGAAGACGGAATGGTGAATGGCACGCACATAAAACCCATGCGTCGAATTGCTATTGCCATGCACTGTAATATTTTCAAATCGGAGACTCAGAAACCCCCCGCCAGTTAGCCCGCCATCAATCGTGAAGGCGTTCCCACTGCCGGTATGCTTGAAGATCGTTTCGCGATTCGCCACGATATTGACCCCTGCACGGGCGAAGTTTGGCGAGGTCGCGTAGGCATAGGTTGTTGGGAGCGTGGTCAAAGTGCCTTTCCCGTTAGCTTCCACCACATCCAACGCTGCATCAATCGCAGTGGCCATATCCGTGGTTCCAGGTGTCGTGTTGGTCCCCCAATAATCAGGATACAGCACTGGCATCTTGCCCAAGCCTGCAATCGTACCCGAACCAGCAAAGATCTGTCGAATGTCGGTGATGACAGGCCCGTTGATGGTCACGGTTTTGGTACTGGCCACACTGAGTTGGCCGGAGCCGACAAACCAGAGCGTAAGCGTGGAGGGGACGGTCACGTTATTGGAGACAGCTTGAACGGTTCCAATAACGAGTGTACTCGTGGTCCCACCAATCGCAGCCACTGCCGTTTCGAAGTCGGCATAATCCGCGACATCTTTCACATCGCCACTAACCAGATCCAACGTGGGGCTGACGGCGGTGAGATCCACCCATTCCTGTCCAGAGGCCGTCGAGCGTAGATACTTTCCAGAATCAGGATCAGGGAACCCCTGGTCGGTGTAGATCGAATTCGGCGTGTACTTGAGCGCACGATCGAGTTTCTCTTCATGTTCCTGCACCATCATGGCCAGCTTGTCTAAGTCCTGCTCGATTCGTTCAGATGGAAATGCTTCGAGTGTATAGTTACTGGTCTGCTCTTTCGGTTGATTGCGTAGGATGGTCACGCGCACATTGGCGGCAGGATTCGTCCCGAAGGTGATACTCCCCCCACCAGAATCGCCCACCCCGGACACCGTGTAATCGGTGGTCAGCGTTTGCAAGGTCGTATCAAGATAGACCAGCAGATCGTCTTGATCGACAATGCGAAAGGTGTAGGCAAAGGTGGGGTTCGACCCACTGGCGGTATAGCGATTGACGGCATCGACGGCATTGAGCATGTGGCCTCCTTACGGCTGGAACAGGGTTTCTGTTTGATCGAGAATCTGGTTGCCAAAACGCGCCACTTCGATCATCTTCTTATACAGATCGTCAATCAGTTGTTGTTTTTGGAGTGGAGTCATCGAGGGGTTTTGATGGACTCGCTGCACCACACTATTCATCTGACTGAGCGATTGTCGGATACCGGTCAGTTGGACGAACGCACTTTGATCGAGCCGCATGACACGCTGAGCCGCTTTAAGATCGCTCGTGGCTTTCTCTTTGAACGTGTCGTAGACTTTCTGCTTGGCCGCTGCCCGTTCGTAAAAGTCCTGCAACGACTTCGCACTGGAAGACGGATAGCGGATCATAAAGGCGCGAATGATCGGATAGTCTTCGAGATGTTTTAAGGGTTTGATCGGATCAGGGACGACGCCGGCCTTGCGTAATCCGAGATCCGCCAGTTGCAACGCATACTTCCCTAAGCCACCAGTCCATGCTCGGATATAATTCTCCATGATGGCCGGCGAGAACGTATTGCCTTCATCGCGAAAGTCCCGACCGGGACGGTCATGGATCAAGAGCGACAAGGCTTTCATGGTTTCCGTGGTGTAGTCGGTAAACTGATATTCTGGTAACAACTTCTCCGTCTTGTACGGCACAATCGGCGCACCCGTAAAGAGACTGCGATTAGCAAATTGCTCAATCAGCGGGGTGGCAATTTGCGGCACGGGGTTACTGAGAAATTCATTCAGAATGGCCTCGTCGATATAGCGCAAGGCGTCAGGGTTATCAGCCACATAGCGGTCAAGCAACATTTCTGGGATTGTGCCAAAGATCAACCCTGGCAACTGCGGTTTCGGAATACGGTAGACATGCTCGTCCGTCATTACAATCCAGAAAATAGCTTTCTGCCAGTCAGGGATTTCATTCCAGCGTGGATCATCCTTATTGGCCCACCAGAGCAGCACTGAAGGGAGCGTAATCGAGGCTAGGGCACTGGCTGAGACGCCGACCGGATCTTCCTTGATGGCTCGGACAAACCGATCCGTGCCTTGGATGCGGGCATTGATGAAGGCGGTAATCATATTCATCGCTCGCATCTTTGAACCGATCCGCGCAAAATCCAGGGTGACTTCACGCGAGGAGATTCCCCCTCGAATGAGGGCTTCTCGATCAGTGGTTCCCTTGGTGGCAGTCTTAAATTCTCCGACGCGAGTGGCGTTTTCCACGAGTTCCGAGAGCATCCTAAGATAGAGGAGTGGGTTGCTCCCTTTCACCACATTCCAAGCCCGCTGCGTGAGTTCCACGTCCGTACTATGCTCTAAGAGTTTTTCTTGAAGATACCGCCGGTCCATCGCGACCAGTGCCGAGTTGGCCCCACCGCTCTTGAGCCAGTTCTTGAAATGCTCATCACGTTTCGCAAGTGACAGGAGCCCACTCACAAAATGAATGACAGGTTTGTAGGAACCAGTTGTATAGAGAAACGCCGAGAGTTGGTCGCGCACGAAGTTCGCTGGCATAAAGTCGGGAGACAACACCGCCCCGGCTCGTAAGGTACGAGCTGGGACTGCGAGGATTTTTACCAGGAGATTGGTCGTTTCGGCATCCGCGGCTTTGAACGCCCGTGCGACATCAGGAGCTACTTCATAGACGATACGTTTACCGTTCTCAAATACCGCAATATGATTCTCGGCTAAGGGCGAGGTAATTTCCTGCAAGGCTTTGGTGACGGCGGCATCCTCTTTCCCGCCGGACTCTCTCAAGAATTCCGCAATCTGTTCCTTGGTGAGCGGGCTCTTGCCTGTGGGGGTCACCTTCTTATAGAAGTCTTCAGGATGCTTCGTGCGGTTTGCCATCTCGATAAACTTCTGGCCCACCAAGTTTCGTTCCGCCAGTGAGATGTAGGTATAAGTATTCTTAATAATAGACTCTAAGGGGTGAATAATGTCCCGCTCTGATCCTTCGATGCGCTTCAATGGATTCTTCGCGGAGAGGCCCCGTCCTGCGGTGGGCCCTCCTTTCGTGATTTCATCGAAGGCACGATAGAAGGGGACGTAGAATTGGTTCATCTCTTTCAGCGAGTCATAGACCCGATCAGAGATAATGCCACCATCGCGCAGGTAGGCAATCAATTCATTTTGGTATTTGACGAGATCCTTCAGGACGCCGTGATATTTGGCGTCTCCCGCCTTCACCACCACTTCAGCCGAAGGCCGATCAATGCCAGTCGTGATGCCGCGTTCTTCCAGTTCGACGGCGCGTTTGGCCGTGATATAGGTACTGAACCCCGATAAATCGTTTTTGACCGGCTCCAGCACTTTACTGAACCCTTTACCCACATCTTCAAACGTGCCGAACTTGAACGTGCCCAACTCCAAGAAGTGATCGGCCTTGCCGAATGTGCCGCGTGTCAGCCGTGCTAAGGTATACGGATCATCTTCCGCAAGCAGTTCGCCGACTTCTTTCACGGCTTGCGCGGTCGCTCGCTTTAGGGGATGGAGGTCATTCACAAACATTTCATACAAGCGTGGCCAGGTCAGCTTGTCTTTTGGCCCTTCGCCGGTATGGATCTTTTGCTGGACGTTCGCTTTGGCTTCCTCCACAGTGGGCGGGACTTCATGCCGTGGCGGGGCTTCTTCGCCGTAGGTAATAAAGACTCGTTTCTGCTTGCCGACTAAGATCCCTTCCTCGCGCAAGGCGCGGGCCAATTCTGCACCAACCTCAGACTCCGGTGTTTCTCGTTTTGGTGGCGGGATATACTTCTTCTCGCGCAAGGTCGGGCGCGGTTCTTGCGAGATCATCGCTTCGGCTGGCTTTAGTTGGTTCCGCTCTTGTAGGAGTTCTTCTGCTGAACGAAGGAACCGTGGCTTTTCAAGGACGGTCGTTTCCTGTTCCTTCGCCCGATCTAGAGCAGCTTTTCCTGTGACAAGATCCTCTGCGGTGGGCGTCGGAGCCGGTCGCGGTGCATGTGTGGGGCCGCGTGTGATCGGCGGTTGCGGTTGGTCAAAGAACGCCCCCGTTTCGCTCGTGCGTTCGGCCACGGCTTGCGTAGCTTTAGCAAGTTCGGTAATGCGGAGCTTGGGTGGCTCCTCGATAAACTCGCCTGTTGGTTCTGCGGCAGGTTTTGTTGGTGCCGTCGCACGGGATTTCGCGAGTGCGTCAGCCGCCGCTTCTTCGTACAACCGAGGAACCAGCCGTTCCGAAAGGAGGTCTTGCTTAATTGTGGGATGCGCGAGGGCATCAGCCGCAGCATCACTGGGCTTCACGCCGGTCTTGGCATAGAGTTGCCGGAGCTTGCCCGCTAATTTCATCGACCCTTTGAGCCCGCCGATTGTGACGGCGGCCACCACAAAGTCTTCTGCGGTGGGAATCTCCCCCTCTAACGCACGCCCCACCGTAGTCATCGTCGCAATTTCGCTCGTGAGGACCGCCGCTTCCTTTGCCGTCGGCGAGAGAATCGGGAGCATTCGAGTCGCAAGTCCTGCCGCCCCTGTCGCGGCTCCTGTCACCCATCCCTTGAGCGTTTCGAGAATCGCCGCTTGGCTGCGGTCCCAGAACTCTCCCCATGAAACGGCCTCGCCCTTCTCGTACTTATCCATGAGAATCTGTCGGAGGCCGGCAGGGAGGGCGAAGGCTCCGGCGGTGCCGGTGACAGGGTTGGCTCCACCCAATAAGGCCCCAGCCGCCATCAACGGTAAGTCTGACAACTGCCCCACCGAGGCTCCGATTTTCGCACTGAGCGGAGCGTCGCCCGCCACGGCTTTCTTAGGGACTTCTCCACGTATTGCGAGCCCGAAGGCCGAGCTTTGGAACCCAGCCTCTAATGCGTCCATGAATGTCGTGACAGGCGTAGGGGCCTCTCGCCCTTCGGCCACTTGCACGGCTGCTTGTAGATTCTGCTGCAAGAGATCCCGAATCGGCTGATCCTTGAAGGTCGGCGTACCCAGATATTGGTTGATTTCGTCTTGGCTGAATCCCGCCTGCTCTAACTCTTGTCGTTTCGCGGTAAAGTGCTGCTCGATTTCCTGATCGGTAAATCCCGCTGCCCGAAATTCTGTGATTTCTTGTGCCACACTCATGGCTGCTTCGCTCGCTTCCGTTTCTCCCATTCGGCTGGGGTTTCACCGGGTTGGCGTGGCAGCACGCCAGAAGCGGCAGGAGGAGCCGGTGACGCAGGAGGCGGCGTGGAGGTGGGCGTGTCCGGTGTTGAAGCAAAGCCCATATCCCGTGTCATATCCTCCATGATTTGCGTCATCGTGCGTTGGTAGCGACGCAACACCGATTCGGCCCCTAAATACTCAGGATGCCCGACTTCAAAGAGCACATACGGATCTTCCTTCTTCTCGCGTTTCTCGCGCACCTTCCCACGCACGAAGAGGGTATAATCCACAAAGAGTTGATCGCCGCGTGAATCGAGTTTCCCCAGGACCGACTTGGTAATTTGCCCCTTCACGCCATCGGTGAGCTTCTTCTGTTCCGATCCCAGCGTGCGTCCATCTGGGGTACGGAAGTCTGCCAGTTCCCCACGGAGTTCTTTGAGGTCTTCCCAGGAAATGCCGCTGTTCCGATTCGCGCTTTGGATATAAATATTTTCAAGATCCGTTTCCTGTGTCAGTTCGCCGCTCCGAATGGATTCCAACGTCTTCGCAAACAGCGCGGGATTCTTCTGGAAGGCATGGCGTTTCTCACCCTTTTCTTTCTCTTTCGCTTGTAAGAGATTGTAGTAATGCTCTTTTGAGCCGACCCCGACAGGCTCCAGGTTCGAGCGCAGGACCATATCCACCGTGAGTTCATCTTTGTCGAGTAGGTCTAAAAACGCATTCTGCGTATCCCGTTGTTCTTGCTCCAGTTTCCGCCTTGCCAATCGCAGCCGCCGCTCTTCTTCCTGGTCTCGAATGGCCATGACGGTGCGAGCCACTTGTTCATAATGGGTCTTGCGTGCTGGGTCCATTTGTCGGTCACTGCCCTTCGCCATAAGACGCAAGGCTTGTTCAGGGTGGTTCTCGGCAAACTGCGTGTAGTACCGATCCATGAGCAGCTTCTTGACTTTCTCAGCTTCAACGGGATGGCGAATCCCATTCTGCACCTGTCCGTCTAGCGTGTCTCGCGCAATCATAAACAGGGAGTCCACGGTGGCACTGGCATCATCCGGCCCTTCTCGCGGCAAAAGAGCGGCATAGGAGATTTGATCTTCGAGTGATTTATCGTTCCGCACGATCTGACTTTGAATTTCAAACTGTCGCGCATCGGTCATCATTTGGATTTGATCGGTTCCGATGCGTTCATTGGCTAATTGCAACCAATGAATGGCTGCATCACTGCTCACGGTTAAGGCTTGTTCATGGAACTTATCACGTAAATCTTCCAGTTGCGCCATCAAGCGTTCCGGCTTTTGCTCGAATGGAATTTCTGGATTACTCAGGAGGTCTTGATAGATTTGTTTCGAGGCTACCGTATAATTGAGATGCGCTTCTGAGAGCCAGATCCGATCCCGTTGATCTTGCAAGCGTTTATCGAGGGCTTGCAGAGAGACACCGAGTTGTTGCAGCCCTGCCCCAATCGCGCCCCCCGCTTGTTCTGCACTAGGCGAAGGAAGGCGTTGAATGCCGGGTTGTCCGAGGGTAACGCCCCCGCTACCTGTTGCCGTGAGTAATGGGACTTTGGGCATAGGACTCCTTTATCGGGCTCCAGAGGCTTCGGCGCCAAACCCTGACCCCTTAAAGCTATTCAAGTTACCGCCCTTGGCGGCGTAGCTCCCCAGCAAACTGCCAGTATTGAACACGCCGCCGATAATGGTGGGGGCAATCTGTCGCCGGAGTAATCGCGATTGATAGCGCAAGCCTTGAGCGGCGACTTGCCCAGTGCGTCGAATGTTCAGCGTTTCAATGGCCGCTTGCTTAGCTCGATCCAATTCTAACTGGGCTGGTGTCCCGCTGCTGATGTCCACGCCGCTGGCGGCTCCCACGGCATTGGCCGTGGCTTGCTGAAACCGTAACGTGCGAGCGGCTTGTTGTTCATTGAAGAAGGCTTGCTGTTCGACACTTCTGGCTTCTTCACTGGCGGCTTTCGAGCCGGCATCCAACGCCATGACCTGTGAAGCGGTGCTAAAGATACTGCCACCGACCAGACTCCCTAATGCAATCGGAGCTACGGCTGCCATGCGCGTTCCTCCTGTACCCACTCATATCGCACCATCGCACGTTGATCGGGCAGGAACTTTCGGGCTACCCCGTTGACTTCACGGGTAAACCCCAGGGCCTCCAGCCAGCGATGATTGCGGTCAATCCCTTCGACGGCTAACGCTTCCATCCGATGCAACTGTTGTGTCTCAACAATCTGGGCAAAGGCACGTCGGACTTCTCGATACATCCAGAGTCCGTAGTGTTCGATCTCTGGGAGTAAGACCATCCAGGCTTGCCCGATTCCCGGCCACGGAATGATAATCCCAGCCGATCCCAAGATCTGCCCGTCCACTTCCGCGGTCCAGGCAGGGCCTTGAGTGGCTTGCCAGCGGATGGTCTCCGCATCGGTTTGTTCGCCATCACGATTGATGAGCGCATCGGCATCGGTCATCTGAAAGGTGCGAAGGATCGGGTTAGTCATGGTCCCCCACTGCGAGCGTGCCGAACGCGGCCAAGACGGTCAGGGGATACGGCTGGGATTGTGTGATCGTAATGCGGCCATCCGTGCCCCATCCTTGCCCAGTGACTTTGTAATCTCCGCTGTAGAGCGTAGGAGTCCCGAGTGCCGCCGGCGCAAATTGAATGGGTTCTCCATTCACCGATCCGCCCAAGCTGTCCACCACCCGCAGCCAGAGCGTATCCCAACTGCGCGGCAAGCCATCCAACACATTCTGTTCAACGGCTGGGCGGAACGACTCGTAGGTGGAGGTATAAGACACCCCTACTTCGACCACCGTGGCGGCTTCGGGAATCGTAATTTGCCCGCCACTGACTACCGCGGTCCCGGCATCATTGCCATCCGCCACAATCTGAACCGTTTCTCCTTCCAGATAGGTTAGGCCGGTAATCGTCGTGGTCGAGGCTCCGTTATACACCAGGGCGCAATCCGTCTGGAGACTCGTCCAGGCACGGGTGCTGAGGTCTTCATGCCGGTCTTCAAACAGTTCCACGTAGCGTTTCGTACTGCCATTGATCGTGCGCTTGACAATCACCCAGACTTGATCGTTCCCGCCATTCGCATCAGGAATGACGGCCACACTTTCAAAGGTGCCATCGGTCATGCGGCGGCTAAAGGCCACGACTTTCTGCTCCGGGTAATAGGTCATACACACCAAGACACCCTCTTCGGTGACGAAGTAGAGCCGTGGGTCGAGGCGGCGTTGATAGGCGATCGGACCCAATCGAACCCCACTGCCCGTCACATGTTCGCTCCCGACCGAGAGTTCCTTATCCACTTCACCAGCCGAATCCACATCATACGCCATCGCCATGATTTTGCGCGTACTGCGGTCAGAGTAAATAATCGTGCGGCGTGAGACAATCGGCTGAATCGGTTGACAGCCATTGGTTGAGAGGCGTTCAATCGAGGGGATGGTCGTGCCGCCAATTAAGGCGTTGTCACTGCCACTACCGACGGCTTTATGCTCAGACCCCGTGGTGCCAAGGAAAAGGGCTTGACTGTTCTCAGTCAGCCATTCGATGCGGTTGACCTTGCGTGAAGCCATCGTGTATTCCACCGCATCTTCATCGGTCGAGCCAATGGCGTAGTTGTAAAAGTCATCTGATCGTGAGCCCCAGAAAGTCGTCGGCTGACTACTCGTTGAGGCTTGATAGAGCCGCCCTTGAAAGAATTCGCCGGTTCTTGGCCAGCCTTCCGTCGCACTCCACGAGGCTGTTTCCAAGGTCCAGGCTCCGGCGGGTGCGGCTGACGGGTTGGCATCGGTCGTTTCCGTCATCTCCGAAAGCAACGTGCCACGAACCTGAGTCACCGAATCGCGTACCGTAATCTTAATCAATCCTCCATACACCGCAATATATTTCCCGACATCAGTTGTGCGAAAGGCATCGGCTCCAGCCACGAGCGTGACTTGCGCCCCGACCGGCTCTTTGATATTCGGATCAAGCGTTGTCTGCGGTGAGAGGCGTAAGGCCCAACTACCATTGGCAATCGGCACGATCTTATTCCAGTTCTGCGTGGTTTGATCGACCGAGAAGGCTGACACGAGTTCAAAGGTATCCGGGTCGGTAATCGAGGCAATCTCCCGCATCTGTCCCGCCTGGGCTCCAGAGGTGACTTGCACAAAGTCTCCCGCTGCCGCACCGTGAGCGGTACTGGTGACGGTCGTGCCCACACTGCTCAAGGTTGCGGGGCCTGCGGTAATGGATTGATTGAAGTCATCGAGAATATCGGCCACCACTTCCGTACTATCCGTGAAGGTGGTAATGACGGCCCGTGAGGACCCTGACACAATTTGCCGTCCGACATCACTGGCGAGGAAGATCCCGCTGCCGGCGCGAAACTGGATACTGGTGCCAGTGTTGGCTTCCGGGGCCAACGTATCCCCAAGATCGGTATCATCCTCAAAGGAGGGGGGTGGGGACGCGGTAAACGTGGTCAACGTCCATGAGGTATCGGACACGCGGCTTAAGACCCGTTGCTGGTAACTGCCATGAAACACAAACAACACGTCTGCGGATTGGGTGAAATGAATCGAGCGAATATCCGCCACGGCAAACGGGGTGGCAATCTCCACAGGTGAACCCATGCTCAAGACTTGGGCTTTATCGCGGTAGACCCGGAGGTATTGGTCCCCAATCTCCAAGATGTAGGCATCGTCCACACTAAATTCAAAGGGCCAGAGAATGGTATCTTTGCTGGAGTCTTTCACTTCGGCAATGTAGCGACTCCCTGGCCAACGGGTCATCCCGCCCTGCCGCTGAATGAGAAAGTTCTCGACGGTACGGCCACCCTCGAAATAGGCGGCGAGGTTGGTCTGTCCTTCAATGAGCGGCGAGAGTTCGCCCTTCGTAAAGTTGGTTTGAATCTTGCGTGTCTTTGGCATCTAGGCCAGCGTCCTTCCCCACAAGAGTTCATCGGTGACAAACGGTTCGACCGACCCTTCTTGTCCATCAGATGCGAGAGCCATCGGCAGTAAGACGCGAATAGCTTGATCGAGTAGACTGTTCGCTTTTCGCTCATCTTTTGGAATCGCTGACGCCAACTTGGAGGCCAGATGGGTTGTGAGGTATTGGTAGAACAACGCATCCCAGACATCGGGATTCGTCAGCCGTGCGCCATAGAGGATCTTCACTTCGGCGTCGTTCGTCACCAGCTTCCGCCCTTCAATCTTCCACGGAGCCACCGACTGCACCAGCGCGGTTGGGATCGTCGTCGTCGAAGGATTGGCCCCGTAGTATTCCCACACCCGCAAGCAATCAGTGGGCAGTGTATAACTATAGGCAAATTCAAACTCCGGCCCCGTGGCATCCTGAGCCAATTCCACCCGCTTGAGAGTAAAGTTCCACTTGGCGGCTCGTAACGCGCCATCCCGCAACGGCGGGTAAAAGGTTTGACAATGATTGGCATTGATGGACCCGTCATCAATCGCGGTGATGCGGGCAGCTCCAATCTGGCCGAGCGCATCATTGAGGAGATCGGTTTCAGAGGGCACGGTGGACTCCTTTCGGTTCGCCAATGACCACGCGGTAATAGGTGCCGTCTGCCTTCGCATCCTTCACGGTCCAATAGCGGCCAATCCGCTCATGCCACCAAGAGACCGGACGGATGGTGAGATGCAGAACATCACGAATCATCTTGCCGCACCAATCCTGTGTGAGTGCAATTTGCAAATAGCCCCCCTTCGTCGTTATATGGGCAAACTGGGCAAGGGTGCGCTCGACATACTCTGTAGGAAGATGCTCCAGCACATCCACGCAATAGATCCAATCGAATGGGCCGAGCGAACCAGGGAGATCCCATAGAATGGCTTCATGGAATGGCAGTGCGGTTTCATTCGCCTCTGGGCAACAATCCACGAGGGTCACATCCAATCCTCGCTTCCACAGGGACAACCCTGCCCGTCCAGTCCCACATCCGAGATCCACGACTGTCTCTTGGGGAGAGGGTTGGCACGCTGTCATAAACGCATCCACCGCAACCAGTCCAGGGGATGAGAGCCGATACCGTGGGATAGCCCACATCTTGCGATATTTCTCTCGTTCTTGCGCTTCAATCGTCATGTTTCCTCAATGACGGGCACCACGCCAATGCCGGGCCCGCCTTCATCGCGCATCGGCACCACGCCAGGTTCCCATAATGCAATATCGACGGTATGCACTCGTGTCACCCCTGGAGCCGCTGTCGTGAAATACATCGGCACGACACCAGGAGCCGAGGGATCATCTGCAACATAGACTGGCACGACTTGCGCTTTAAAGATATACGTGCCGGTCGTTTCGACGGTTGGGGTTGATCCGGTTAATGTGAGTGCCCCTGCGGTTGGAGTAATCGCTCCCAGTGCGCCGGTTTGGACATCTGCCGTAGTTCCCGTTAAGGTTGCGGCTCCAGCCGATGGGGTAATGTTCCAGGCTTCTTGGACTGTACTAGCTGAACCTGTCAGGGTTATGGACTCTGCCGCGGGAGTAATCTGTACTCCTTCGCTGATCGTCGGTTGGCTCCCGGTAATCGTAGCTGATCCAACGGATGGTGTACTGTTCCAGGCTTCGACCACCACAGCCTGTGAACCAGTCACAATCAGCGACCCGTCTGTTGGCGTAATAACAGTGGAAGCCGGTATATCTGGTGTGCTGCCAGTGAGCGTGAGACTGCCTGCTGTCGGTTGAATCGTCCAGGCTTCTTGCACCGTGGGGGCATCACCTGTGAGCGTGGCGGTGCCGACGGAAGGCGTGATCGATTGCTCAAGCAGAATCGTCGGCGTCTGCCCAGTCAGCGTTGCGGCACCCACTGACGGTGTGACCATCCAGGCTTCTTGCACGGTTGGAGTATCGCCGGTCAGGACCGCAGCCCCGATGGTCGGTTCCACATCGGTATTGCCTTGCGAGACGACATCCGGTTGCTGGCCAGTCAGCGATGCACTACCCACCGAAGGTGTGACAATCCACTGTTCTGTCACCGCGGGCGTCTGCCCCGTCAGGGTGAGCGTGGTCGCAGAAGGAGTCGTATATTCGTGATACTGGACGGTGGGCGTTTGGCCAGTCAGGGTCGCCGCGCCAAGGGCTGCCGCGAGTCCAATCGCGACAATGGGCGTGAGTCCGGTCAGGGTGGCACTCCCTCTCGATGGCGTAATCGTCGAACCTGGCGTTGAGGCATAGAAACACACGATGCAGGTTGAACCCGCATCGCCACCCAGCGTGGCTTGGTTCTGACTGACATTATTCGTGGCACTGGCTGTACCTTTTAGGTTATAGGCATACGTGGTCGAGAGGTCGCTGCCGCCTGTATTGGCGTATTGTGCTCCTAAACCTGTTTTACTCCATCCCGTACCGGAAAGACTCCCCCAGGTATTATCGTCGTCGGATGCCCATCGAGCGATCGTTGCCGTATCGCTATGCGTGGGGGTCAACCCCGTGATCGTAACTGTGAATGGGGTCGTAGGTGCGCTATATCCTGCCCATGATGGGGCCGTATCAATAGACCACACTTTTGAACTGGAATCAGGGCGAAACACCAGCATTTGCATCCCGCACCCACGGGTGCCCGTTTTGGCAGGAAAGTCGAAGGTGGGATCGGCACTCCAGGTGCCGTTGAAGGTACACCAATAGATCCGGTGGCCTGCGGCGGTGCCGCTGTAGGAATACGACCCGTTGGTGGTGTCCGAGGTCCAGGTCTGCCCGCCGGTGCCATTGATCTGCATCCCGTCACCGGCAGACCCGTTCTCGTTATACATGAACACGACGACGAGATCCCCAGCGGTCATCGACCCTGGCGGGGTCAGGGCCAGTGCGGTTTGCGGTTCAGCAAGTGAACCGGCATCCGCAGGTTGGGTCGAAACGCCAAAGAATGTTGGAGCCGCCATCTTAGATGCCGTGCCTCATTAGACGAGGTTGAAGACGCCGCCCGATGCGGGCTTGACGGTCAATGTATTGCCTGTCGCCACGGTAAACTGCGTACCTGAGAGGGCCGCATAGCATACGACCGGCCCGCCTCCGGCTGACGCTGATTGAAAGATCAACGCATAGCGCACGTTGGTAATGGTGCCGGTAAAGACGATCCCGCTGGTGGTATAGGTGAACTTATATCCCGTGGCCGAAAGGGTCCAATCGGTATTGCCAAGCAACTTGCCTTTGGCCGTATAGCCACCAGAAGTCGCACATTCGTTGGTGGTCCCTAACTGAGAATATAACGAAAGGCCCGTTGTATTGGTGATCGACGCGCTCGCAGCGGTTGTATAGAGTGCCAACCGAAAGCCGCCGGTATCCAAATTCAGTGTGGCCCCGCCTTGTGATCCCATGCGGGCCTTTGCGCTGCGGTAGAGTGTCCAGGTGCCTGGTGCCATATTATCCCTCCTTGTTCAGATGCAATGGTGCAGTGGCGGCAGTTTCGAGGATTTCCCGTAAC
>Ga0208644_1002241_pt1 | contig 15564 bp, 16 predicted proteins | sample VirMetDEL_Nov_18_FD_184517 | JGI IMG/M metagenome (GOLD analysis project Ga0208644, IMG submission 184517) | Aqueous microbial communities from the Delaware River and Bay under freshwater to marine salinity gradient to study organic matter... | ecosystem: Environmental > Aquatic > Marine >... | reverse complement strand
AAGTCGATGTAATCTGTTTGCGAACCAGCAGCGCCACGTATGCCGTTTGTGTAAGTTTCAATTCTTACCGTTCCATTTATCAAAGCTGGCGAATACTCTACCAAACAAAATTCATTTGAATACAAAGATTTGTTTCCGAGTATAGTTGTAATCACGTTCTTAACTCGATACAGACCAGGACCATCATCTAAGATAACTAAGCGCATATCTAAGAGATAGCCAATGTACTTTCTATTATCGTCATCGCTATTAAAATTAAGCGGATAGAACGTACCGTAATCATTGTCATTTAGTGTTTGTACATCGACAAAAGTTCCGCTCGCGTTTGCCTTTTGCAAGGTCATTTCAGCAGCAGAAACCAATGGAGAAAGCGCCCACAAAAAAGAAGTCTTATCATTTTTTAACACGTCATCGCTTGGCGTACTTGCAAAGAATGTAGTCTTAGCGCAGCATTGAGCAACGGGTGAAGCTGGTATAATGCCACCAATACTCGGCACTTCCTCGATAGGGTTAGTGCCTATGATAATGAAATTAGCTTTTATGCACTCTCCCGTTGGCATCGTTTAATCTTCTTTAGTTTCTTCGACTTCGATTGATTCGATATACTTCATTAATTCTTTTGCTGCTTCAAAACATACGTCGTGCGATTGCTTTTCTACTGCTGCTTTAGTACTCACGCTATAAATGTAATTCAAAGCGTCTGCTAATTGTTTTTTTTGTTCTGCTTTCATGTTGTTTTATTTACTTATATTGCTTCTAAATTTAACCCGATGATTGAAAATAAGCCAGCTGTACTTGGTACATTCACCTCAAAGTAATTAACCGCCAAGAGTGATGCTTCATAAATAGTATCTACACGAAGTCCTACACCTTTCAAACCGTTTTTGCTCAACTCATCATCACCCGTTATTTCGATTCCTACGCTATCTAATTGGTCTATTTTTGGCAAAGGATGATAGGTGTTTGTTGTTATACCATCAACCGTTTCCGATACTAACTTTTGAGGGAAAGCGTTAATATTCATTACGCCTTTATTTGAATTGAAGTTCTCGATAAAGAAGTAAATATCTTGACCTATTGGCATTTCTATTCCGCTGAATGTAAATGCCGTTTCTGCTGTGTTGGTTATTTTTAACATATTTTTTAAGTTAAATTTATTTTTCCTGATTTCACCGTCCCCGTTGAAAATTTTACTTTGAAATGTAAGTCATTTGTAGCTTCCTCAATGTAAAAACTTAATTCATTATTTGATAGATCGCCGTCGGGTATAGCGGCGTCTTTTGCTCTAAAAATACAATATAAATCATCTTTTATTTTTAGTGCTGATACGCTTGCAGAATTTTGAAATAATGCCGTTGTTGTTGCTGATGTTGAACCTGGGCCTTTTATAAGTATATTTCCAAACACTTCTAAATTAGCTGCTGCTGTTGCCGCTCCATTAACTGCTAAATAACCTTGCGTGTAGGCAAAAATATCAATGAGTGTGGCTCCACTATTGCCTAAATAGATTGTTTGAAGTCCTACGTTTCTTGCGGTTGTGGTGCATTTCGATAAACTGCTATTTTGTAAATAAATATAACTATCATTTCCGATGCAATTCATTTCAAATTTTGTATTCGATGCTCTCATAGACATCGTATTTGTGCCGTTAGGTGCGATCATACGAAGATAGCCCAGACTATAGTCAAAAGTCATAAATTCAGTTCCACCAAAATAAAAATATTTCTCTCCTTGATATTGTCCGTAATGGTTCTTAGTCATTCCTGTTCCATTAACTCCAAAATCAATGGTACTGTTACCACTTAATTTTAATAAATTTCCACCGCCACTATTTAAAAACGCCAAATTTTGAGTAGCCGTTCCACCGCTTTTAAGGGTGAATGTTCTTGCATCGTCTGTTGAGGTTAAGTTTGCAGAGCCTAAGTTTGGTGCTGATACAGTTGCCCACGAAGGCAAACCACCAGCAACAGTAAGAACTTGGCTGCTACTTCCTATCGGCAATCTCTGCAAATTTCCGCTTACATTTCTATACCATACATCCCCCGTTGCATCGGCAGCATCTATATTGAACTGCATCGTTACTGGATTGGCAACATTACCAAATATAACAGACTTGTCGCCTAATAACGAAAGAATTGAAATACTGTCAGAGTTCCTAAACTTCAAAAAGTTTGAAGAAGTGCTCCCGTTTAAATAAAAGTATCGCGAATTTGCCGTTGAAGTCAAATCTGAGTTACCTAAATTATTAATAGTTAGGTCATTGTTTAGCTCTGATATTAATACCGAGTAGTTTAATTTTTGCGATTGATAAACATCGGGAGAAGTCGAAATTAACTTACTCACATCCATAAGGTCGCCACTCGCTAAGGCTGTAACGCTTGTTGTATATTCGCTAATCTTCTCGCTCATAAAGTCAAAATTAAATTATTTTTATACTCGCAAATTTATTTATTCAAGTTGTTTTAGAATACCATCTTCGGTCGCCTTAAACAATCCAGCTTCTGTTAATTTACCATCGGCTGGAGTGCCGTTGTATATTCTCGCATAAAGCGTTAAAGTTCCGCCCGTTGGTATTTTAGTATTGTCTAAGTAAGCGGTTGCCGTTATCTCGTTGCCGCTCAATACTAATTCAATCAATCCACCATTGCCATCATTCTCAAACCATTCGCTCGCAGCAACTGGATAAAGTGAATCTATTGTATGCAAACCACTAATTCCACCACTCTCGTACACCTCAGCACCAAAGCGAACGAATACGCTCGGTAAATCTATCGGGTTAGTGTTTTCAAACACTGCAACTATTTTTGTTTTCGCAAAGCCTTGCACAAATTTATTAGTGCCATCTGTCAATTCGTTATCGTCAAGGTCGTAAGCCTTTAAAGTCTTTACCGTCCAATCTGCACCAGTTAAATAGTTGTAAGCATCTAAGGTTATTTTATCTTCAAAACTTAAAGCATTGCCATCGTTAATTAAGTCTAATTGAATCACCCCTTTAATATTGAATGGCGCTGCATCGTATCTATACCATAAATTATTGTACCCGTTATTCGGTAGTGAAGTATTAAAGAAAGCAGCATTAACACCCAGCAAAGACCTCCAATATTCCCAGCGAAATAAGATAGGGAAATCAATCTCATAATAATAAAGATTGCCAGCATCTAAATCACTTCTTCTTTTAACGATAATGTTTTGAAAAAAGTCTTCGCCACTTGGTATAAATGGGCGCGGTTGATTGATGTTAATTTGCATTATATCGCTAACCTTCGGCTGTGTGCTAAGATTAAAGCTAAACGAATCTAAATCAAATGAATCGCCCGTTGCATTCTCCGCTATTATCTTCGCTGTTATGTTTGTGAAATCAGTATCTACTTCATAATCAAAAGCAATGATTGAACGAATCACAATAGCATCGGTCGGGAAAGCCTCCGTAGTTAGTACACCCGTTTGTGCCTGGTCTGCCATTGTTACAATCGTGGTATCGAATACAATTAAGCCATCGTTTGAAGTGTCGATATAAAGTTCGTTTGCATCAACTAAAAGTGTTACCCTATCTGCATTATCAATGGTTAAAGAATCATCAACTACATCGAAGGTCATACAATAACGCTTACCACTCAAAGCACTTAAATAAGTAACATCACCAGCATCAAATTTAAAGTTACCCGTTACCCTTACTACACTTGAACTGATGAACTCAACATTCACGTTTTCTATATAATTACCGTTAGCCAATGGCACATCGTCTGTAACCGTTGTTACAATCCTATCAATAAAAAAGTTTTGCTCTACGGTCTTAGCTGCATTGGTATAATCTATCTCATCACTAAGTAAAGAGAAACCTAAAATGCAAGCCGTTGTATTCAATACGAATGGTGCATCTGTTGTATTAACTACATCGAAGGTAAACGTGTTTAAATTCTGAGAAATCTCAACACTTGGCAAAGTAATATTCGTTGGTGTTTTGTGAACTATTGCCGTATGCGAATAGTTTGTAAGGTCAGTATTGAAGTTCTCATCAAACCACCCTACGTTCCCTTTATTACTTACGAATGAACCTATTTGCTTTTTATTCGGGTCAGTCCTAAAATATAAGGCTTCAAAGTTTGAAATGTATTTTAAAGAATTTGTGTTGTCAAAATTATACGGCTTAATGCCGGCAATCAAATCATTATATTCACCTTCTACATAATAAGGAATAACTAAAAAGTTGTGGGTTATCTCGAAGTATTGAAAGTAAGCATCTACACCATCGCCTTTGATTGTTGCGCCTCCACATTGCCAAGACTTAGCACCAACACCAACGAATGGCACGACCGTACTTGTATCTGTTGCATCTAAATCAAAGGCTAAATACTTTTGCACGCTGCCATCTATTTGTGAAATGTAAGAAGGCGCGTTTGCGTTTTCGATTAAGTTATAAAAATAGTTCAATGCTGTAATAGGTGTTGTACCTATAATCTCTGCTGTGCTGCTTAACTCATTAACAAGCGATGTTGTTAGTCTTATTTCATTTGCGCTTATAATAGCTGCAATCGTATAGCTGCCATCGTTGGAAGTAGTGCCATTAACATCGATTGTATCACCTAAATTGAACTCTGCAAATAAAGGACTATTGCATCTAATTACTTCATCAGGGTTAGGATAGCCCGTAGTAGGTGCGAATTGAATCTTAGTTGAAGCCGAAGCAAAAGCAAACCACCCCACCGATATATTCACCGTTGCCGTTACGCTGTTGAGCACATTGCCCAATAGGTAATCAGTTGAACCGCTTATCAATTCGCTATTAAACGAAATGCTATCTACTCTTACTGCCATATGTTTGCATTTTATTTAGCGCACCGTTTAATTTATCCATTGCCTTCTTCATGTCTTTTGTATTGACCGCCTTATTTACTTTTTCTTTGTCCTCAGGAGATAAGGTGTTTATCATGTTTTCTGCAAGGTTTTGAAACAAAGAAGCGTTCGATGATAAATCACTTAGAACCTTCATTGCCTTCTGTAAATCTTTCGGGTTAATTTCCTGTTGCTTCATTTGTTGTCGGTGTTTTGAAGTTGTTGTAATATAGCTTGTTTACTCTGTACTTGATATTCGCGCTCTGTCTATACACGTTCCACTCTAAAGAATCAACAAGCGCGCTCTCTCCAAAATTAGTCAATATTCGATTATCTAATTTTACTTTTTGATAATCCTCGAAACAAAAAGGCACGTTATCAAAAGTGCGCTTAATATACTGATTATGCTTTCCTTGTATTGGATAAAAGGAATTAATGAAATGATAATTATCCCAAAGATATTTCGCGTTAAGTGTTTCATCTACATCTGTTTTTCTTGGTGTGCTTCCTTCTTGAATGATAAAAACTTTCGGTACGTTCACAAAGTCGTTTTCTAAAAGCAACATTCCAAGTCTATCGGTAATTAAATTACCTAAAACAACTGGAGGGATATTCTCAGGTGCTTGTAAATTAAAATTAATGTCTATACCAACAAAAGCAAGTGCATCAATTAAATCATTTATCAAACCTATGACCGCTTGCAAGGCATCAATGGCGCCATTAATAATCAATACAAACACATTCGCAACCGCGCTGAATGTATCTAAGATTATTCTAAATACTTGCTCAGGAAAAGTTAATGATGTTTTCTTTTTAGCAAGTGCAAAAGGAAAATCTACGCGCTCATAGCCTTTGTACAATAGATTGAATTGATTGTTAACGATGTTAGGCTGCAAGGTAATTTGGTACGCTGTGCCCTCATATTTATCAATCGTGTTCTTATCGTTTAAATCTGTTTGAAACTTTAAGTAGTAACCGCTCTTAAATTCATCCGCATTAAAGCCGTTCCAATCGTTGCGAAGGTCAGGCAGTTGGTATGTTGTAGCTGGGAATAAATCGTAATCGCGACGCTCGATTATTAAAGTGCCGTTGTTAATTATAATCTTTGCATTAAACATCAATTTAATATCGCGTAATAACTGCCCAAACGTGCCTTTATAAAAACCTCGCATATCAGGTTGGTTAGGATTAAGAAAGCCTAAAATACCATCTGTGTCAGGGTTTTGATACTTCTCAGGTAATATCACCGCGTCCGCTAATTCACCGCTAAATATTGAAGATTGAAAAGTGTAACCAAAGTGAGCGCAACCAATTTCCAAAAGGTCTTTTATCCTCATTGCTTGATGATACTTAACGGGCTGAATGATGTAATTAAAAGCATCATAAATTAATTTAATCAAAGTCGCCAAAAGCGTAATGAAGTAAATGATTTCAGCTATCAACTCAATGATACCACCCACCGCTTCCCAACCAGTACCTATCTTGCTTATTGCTTTCGATATATCTTTGCCCGTAACAATCAAAGAATTAGTAATAACGAAAGCGGAAATGATGGCTAAGAATGCTTCTCCAGCTTTTGGAATCGTGTTTATTACATAAGGTATATCAATAAACTTGTTATTGAATAATGATGGCTGTGTATCGTATAAGAATTGAAAATCTACGCTATCCGCACTTTCATTTAGCCAATCTATTTTGTGTGTTTCTTTTGCACTTGCTGTTATATCGTTATCGCTAACCTCCACATTATCGCTCAAATCTAAATAGCCGTCAAATATAACATCCGTTGTCCCTAAGTGCTCTAATTCAATTTTAAAGGGCAAACCTTCAAAGATACCCGTCGATGTTGTGTAATTGCCGTAAATAGTATCAGCGCCCAATAGACCGCCATCAATGTAATCTTGAATAGTGCCAGCGTTATCGCGCACGAATCGCCACTTGTTGATTGATACCTGAGCCGTCGGTGCGTCTTTGTCAAAGTTAAGTTGAATAGATAACTCCTTTTGATTCGCTGGCGGTTCAATAGCTGCGCCGTTTAAATAGAATATAGTCTTCATAATCTACGCTTTCCAGTTGTTACGTGCTTAATAACCGTCTTCATTCCGTCTTTAACAATCTCCTCCACTCGTTCACCTTGCGCGTTCCAATTAACTTTTATTTCTTGTTTGTTTTTAATTGCTTTTTCGAGGCTTTCCAGCTTAGTGTTAAGCGTGTAAATAATCGCAGCACTTTGAAAACTATTGCCGTTTGACTTCATTGGCGCGTCCATGTCAGGCAAAATCATTTGCTTAACGTAATCATCTACCAAGCCTTTATTCATTGCTGTAACGAGTCCGCTGTATTGTTGTGTTGCCTTTGCCGTTACAACAGATTCACCATGAGAAAACGCGATTAAATTACTATCACTTGTTCCCGTTCCTTTACCTTGAAAGTCCTCAACACCGCCAGCAAATGCACCCGCTATTGTTGAACTAATCGCCTTTGCAATTAATGTATCAGCAAGCGCACCAGCTAAGGCCTGAGTAGTGTTTTGTTTATTATCTAACCTACTTTGATACGAACCTAAGAAAGCACCAGCTAATTGTAACGCTTCCTCGCGTCTTCTCTCCGCTTCTTTCTCACGCTCTAATTTCGCTTGCAACTCCTCACGTTTTTTCTCTTGGTACGCTAAAGTATTATCTAAACCTTTCGCAGCTAACTCTTGCTGTCTTTGCACCGCTTCATCTTGCTTTTTAATCTCAGCATTCAAGCCGTTTTGAATTATCTCGCTTCTTCTTTTAGTCCCTTGTTCAATGCCTTGTAAAACTTGTTGCTGTACTTTTCTTTCCTCTGCTAATTCATCGGCTTTTAACTTCTTCTTATCTTCTTTTTCTTTTTCGTTAATACCTTTCAACTCCGCTGCTTTTTCACGCGCTAAAGCAAGGCTATCATTTTTATATTTTTCTTCGATTAATAACTTTTCATTCTCCGTCAAATCTTTGTTGCTTAATTCAAAAACTTTTTGCTTTTCTAATTTTTCGGCTTTCAAATTATATTCCTCATCTATTGCCGTTTTAATAGCTGTATAATTTTTTTCCGTCGCCTCTAATAGTATTGCTTCCTCCTCGTCTTTAATGGCTATTTTGCCACCTAACTTCTCTTGCTCTAAATCCAATTCCTCTTGCTGTGCTTTTCTTTCTTTTGCTTTTCTTTCCGCTTCTCTTTTGTCAAATTCAGCTGCTTCTTTTGCATTAAACTTAGTATTAATGTCTAATTTATTTTTAGTGTGAACTTGCTTAACTAATTCAATATCTTCGCCATTCTTTTTTGCCTCTTTTAGTTCTTTTTCATACTTAACTCTTTCGGCTTCTAATTCTTTTTTTCGTTGGTTTTCATTTAGTTCCGCCCTTCTTTCGGCATCCTTTTGACGTGCCGCATCAATAGCCGCTTGTTTCTCTTGTTTTTCCTTTTCTATTTGTTCATCAAATGCTGCTATCTTGGCATTCTTCTTTTTATTTTCATCATAGAATCTTTGTTCTATTTCGTACACTTTAGCACCCAACTCATTCAATAGTTTGAATTTATCTTCATAATTATTTCTTGCTATCTTCAATTCATCGCTCGCGTTCTCCTTTTCTGCTTCGCTCATATCAACATACTGCGCTAAACGAACAGCGTCTACACCAGTTAATGACTCTAATTTTTCTGCTTCTATTATAAAAAGTTGTTCTGCAAATGCCTTTTCTTGCTCTACTTGTTGTTTGCTTAATTCTAAGGCATCAGTTAAAGCCTTTCTTCGTTGCTCAGTGCTAAATTTCCTATCAGCCGCATCGAACTCCAGCTTTGAAATTTGCAAGCTCATCTTAGCACTTTGCACTAAAAAGTTACTTTGTGCATCTTCTAATTTATCTAACTCCTCAATATATTTTCTTGCACCATCTGTTGCCCTTGCAAAATCATCACCATTCGCACTAACCGCCTGACCAAACTTCTGCGCTGCCTCTGTAAAATCACCACTAAACAACGCCACAATAGCATCAATTAACAATAGTGCTCTATTTTTAACAACATCAATTATCGCGCTTACTTGCTCTAATCTAACCGCCCACTCAGTAGCACCACTATCTGTTGAGGTGAACGCTTTAAATAAGCCATAAACGGCAGCAGCTACGGCAGCAATAGCCAGCGCAACGGGATTCAATAACAAACCTTTTAAGGCTTGCCCCATTCCACTAATACCATTTGCAGCATTCCCAAGTGGTCCACTCAAACCCGTTAATGCTTGCTTGTAGTTACCAACACTTCTTTGATGCTCTCCTACCGCTTCTTCCGCTTTCCTTACGCTTGTATCTAATTTTTTGAACTCATCAGTTAAAGCCTTAGGTGCTTTGCCGCCTTCCGCACTAATGTTCTTTAACTCTTTTTTGATTTGCGCTAATCTAACAACTTGCTTCTCGTATGTGGTAGTAAGGTCGCTATTTAATTTAACTTGTTGGGTTATCTCTTGGCGTTGCTTTTGGCGTGCTAAATTCTCTTGAGCCTGAGCCGATGTTAAGTCCTTTGTTGCTTTCTTTTGTTTTTCTGTTACAGCTTCCAATGCTGCAATCTGCTTCTTTAAGTCTTCAATTTGCTTGGTTAGTTTAGCAACATCATCAAGTGTTTGAGGTGATGCAATAGCGAAGCCGTCTGTTGATTGTTTAGCTTTTGTCTTTAACGCGTTTTGAATATCGGTAACAACCTTTAATAATTCTTTCGCTTCCTCTACGGCAGACGTAAACGCGTCTTTGGCGATTATATCTTCTCTCGTTATTTTACCGCTTTCAGCCATTTTGCTTAGGTCTTATTTTTTTTAATGCTTTGAAATATGTGTAATATTCTGCTACACTTACTTTCTTTATATCAATTTGAAACCCCATTTCGTGCTCTAATACTCCTTTAATCTCGTAAAAGTCGCTTCTGTCTTGCGTTTCTGCTCTCAATGCTTCAATCTCTATTTGACAAATCTTAATGAACGCGCTCAAACTTCTATCCTCTGTTATTGCCATTCGTGCCTGTAACAATACCAATTCTTTTTCCTTCTCCAAAGCCTTTATAAACGATTCACTAAAGCCAAAACGATCTATAAATTGAGTCATTACCTGGTTACCGAAGTACGAAGTAAGTAACCCAGCTTTGCCTTTTTTACTTAGCCACTTATCGTCCTTATCCTCGTGCCATTTTAACCAGTTATAAATAGGCATCTCCTCAATACTACACCAATAGTTCTTTGCGTATAGCTTCAATAAAGTACGGTGTAATAAGTTCACTAACCATTTGCTTGCTCTCTTTAGTAAGCCCAAGAACATCGGGGTAAATTTGCGCCAAATCCGTATCTTCTTTGATTGTGTCCGCTGTGATTTTGAACCCGTCATTTTCTACTTTTATCCTAAATGATTTATAAAACTCTCCCGTATCTTTTAACGTGATGTGGTCTGTTCTCCCGTCATTACCCAAACTTCGCGCTAAAGGCTTGTAGTATTGCACCGTTATCGTGGCATATTCACCCAAAGAACGACCTTCACTATCTACACCGCCCTCGTACATTTGCTCTACATTGAAATCAATTATTTGCGCTTGTACGTTGCTATCTTTCAATATTTCAATAAACAATCTGTCCGCCTTGCTTTCTAAGCCGATTATCTTTCTCAACAAATCAGCTAAAGCCTTCATTGTTTACTTATCGCTTTTCTTTTTCTTCTTAGGCTTGATTTGTAGGTCTGTGTTTGCTGGTGCTTCTTTTAACGCGTCTTCTGTCCACGTTATACCTTTTGCTTTACACTCTGCTTTTAACGTAGCCCATATCTTATCTAAGCCATCAGTAAGCTGGGGAGTGCCTTTGTACATCGATACAAATTCATCTTTAGTTAATCCGGCCACACCGTAAAGCGCGAAGGTTACACCACCAACTTTTAAGAATTCATTTTCTGCTGCCATTGTTTTAGTTTTAAAAAGGGAGAGCCGAAGCCCTCCCCTAAATTTATGCTACCGTAATTGTGTTAGCTGTTACTGCTGCAAAGTTGTAACCGTCTTTAGTGATGGTTAAACGAAGCACATCAGCAACCGTTTGCGAAGCAAAGTTGATTTGATACGTTCCATCAGGACTTTCAGCAATAGATGTAATAGTTACCGAAGCACTATCCGTTACATTGTAAAGAGCCATATCACCAGCAACCAAGCCTTCAACTAATACGGGATTCAAGAATGAACCGTATTGTGTTTTTAAAGTCGCTTTGAATGATGTTTGACCGATTGCAGAATATGTTGAAGTAACATCTAACAAGCCGTTTAACAAGCTAATATCTGTGCTCATTTCGTCTGCTTCCAATGTACGAAGTCTCTCATCTTGTACATCTAAATGCCAATCAAAAGCTAAGTCAATTTTTTGAGTCGTAGCACCTGAGCCAGTCTTGATTAATTTAGCAGAAATAGAACCGTTGTCGATTCTAATTGGCGCCAAGTAACCATCATTAATCATTTCACCTACTAATTGTTTTGATTTAGTAATACCAAACAAGCCCGAAACTTTACATTTCTTATCGTTTATCTTACCAACCATTTGAGGAGAAACAGCACCAGCGTTATTTCCTAAAGTAGTAATCATTGTTTTAACTGAACGAATACCAACTTGTCTTTCAATTTTAGTCTTGTCATCAAAAGTTTCAAAGTCAGAATCTGCGCGCTCATCTACCATGTTCTTAACGAACGGCAATGGATACCAGCGTAAAGTTTCATCAGCGTTATTTACCAATGCGGTAAAGTAAGCTAAGTTGAAAGTATCTGTCAAATCAATTTCATTGATAGTACCATCGTTTTTAAAGTACGATACTTCGATGAATTTCTCCACTACTTCCATAATGGGGGTACAGCCAAACCCTGTATTAGCGACTGTAAGACTGCAACAATTTGCCATAATTTTAAATTTTAAAAGTTATTATTTATTCATCAAATTTACTTCAATTTATAATTGCCAATTTTTTTTGTTAGCAATACCCACCGCAATCGGTCGGCTTTCTTAATTCAAGCGATATTCGCAACTCAACACCGCTTAATTTATCCTCAAACAATGTCGATTCAAAGCCTTTGTTATTCACGTACACCCCGAAGCGAGAAAGGTTAGTTAATTCGTATTCTCTTATCTGTTGCACTCTAACTTGTTTGTTAAGCGTATTAATAAAGTGTTGTACCAATCTTTGCATCGGCTTGATGCTATTGTCGTAAAACTCGTCAATCTCCCACTCTTCAAAATTAGCATGAGTAAGGAAGAATAAACGCAAATCACTTACACGATCGAACTCGTCAACATCTTCATTGAATCTCTCACTAAAGATTTCAAGCAAATAGACAAGCGGTGTTTTCTGTGTATCGAACTGGCGCTTAGTTAAAGTAATGTTTGTTTCTTTAACCGTCCCATGAAAAAAGTAAACCGTTGGCAAAGTAAATGAAGTAACAACTATCGCAGCGCTACCACTTAGAGTAATCACACAGCCCGAAATCGAACTTACGGTGTAATCATTATTCCCTATCGATAGCACTATGCTTGGTTGAATCCATTTAACATCATCAACGGTAATGGTATAAACGCCCGCGCTTGGGTTACTTGTTGCCGTAATAGTTACGGTCTTATTCACCGCAGTTAGTACGCTATTCAAGTAATCTATTATATCTGTTTTGTACATCATAATATCGCGCTGTATTTAGGTTGTAATTGCAAGCCATCGTACTCAGGATATGTTGACGCGTTCACGTGAATATAGTATTGAACCGCCTCCCAATCGGATATGATTCCATTGTGTCTAATCTCCCCCATACGCGCTGCATTCTCTCCCGTCATTACTATACCTACATCGGCTAAAGACTTAGCAACACCGCTCTGTGAATGATGCGCCTGAGTACCTTGTACGTATAAGCAATAAATAATGCCTTTCAATATTTCTTTCATCCCTCTACTCTCGAATATTCTGCCCTCTGTATAATACTCTTGCAATAGACTAACTCCGTTATTTAAGCCACTTACTTGAATTGCCAATGGATTAAAAACATTAACGTATCTTGCACCAACGGGCAGGTTATTTGCTACCGTTGCAATGAACAAGTCGCCTAACTCTAAGCCTAACAATTTACGAATGTAGGTCTTTTCAAACTCGTCAATATAGGCTTGCAATATTGGCGTAGTGTATGTTGTTTGAGCGATGTAATAAAGCCCAGTGAAGTCTGTTGTTTTAACTAATATTGATGCCATAATTATAAATTTATCTTTAAAAAAAAGGTGGGTTTTTTACCGCCCACCTCCAAACAAAACAAACAAACAAAAGTGTTTTTTAGATTATTTCGGCAATACCTTTCGCTACTAACAACGAAGCAATATCACCGCTTTCTTTATACACTTCACCTTTTTTAAGGTGTTGAGTATCTTTGATTATTTTAATTGATACATTGCCAGCAATAGCAGCAACTTCTGCAACTTCGATAACCTCTACTTCTTTTACTTTCTTAGCCATTTTTTATAGTTTTAAAATTAAAGGGTGAGGTGTTTTAATTCCTCACCCTATTAACTATGCTGCGTTTAACGCTGTTTTCGCAGTTGCGAATGAACCAGTAACCAAAGATAGAACTCTGTTAGACGGCACGTAGCAAACTAATCTCATTTCCGCAAGGATAGTGATTAAGTTTTTAGTGAAATCATCATTCTCATGACCCATTGAGATAGTAGCATCTTGTCTCATTCTCACGTTAACTTGAGAGAAATCACCAAGTAAGAATGTACCAGCTGTAATACCAGTGTTTTTAATCACCGGAATACCAGCGAATGTAGTAACACCGTTGTTAACCACAAATAATGAAGGTGCAACATAACCGTTATCAGTTGCTTTAGTCAACTCCATGAATGTAGCATCTGTCGGGTGTAACACGATTGCAGAAGGTAAGTAGTTAGCAGCCTCAACTTGGTTGATTGCAGTGCGCAATACATCGAAGTTATTAGCAGCAGTACCGAAAGTACCAGCAAAAGAACCAGCAGCATAAGTAGTTGCTTGAGTAATGATACCATTCAAGTTCGGAGTAGTACCGTTACCGCTTAATACACCACTATCAGCTTTCAATGCGATAAGTTCAATCAAGTTGTTACGAATCTCTGCTTCCATGAAAGCAACATCATCTAACATCTCCATTGATACTTTAGTGTAAGCCGTTACTTTTTCTACTTTCGCAGATTTTTCGTTTACGTCGAAATCTTCTTGAGTCTTAGCAGCACCTTCCGCAGTCATGCCAGCAGTACCAGGATCATTGTTAGCCATCTCAGCCCATTGAACATACATTTTATCGGTTCTTCCGAAGTTAGTAAGGTCAATGATGAAAGGTCTTCTTCTCTTAGTTGTTACCAAGCCAGTTGAAAAAGAAGCTAATTGATAAGGAATTGAGTTAGTACCAACAGCATCGATGTTAGCAGTGGTCATAGTACCAGCAGCTTTAACATTCATCTGAGCGCTAAAACCTTTTTTCTTCATGTTAGCACCGTTTTCTTTAACGATTGCTCTGTAACCGTCTACGAATAAGTCAGCAAGTGATTTGTAAGATTCTGTTTTCTCTACGGCTGCTTCGTTAGCTGCTTTCAATTTAACAATCTCACCGTTCACTTCGCTTTTTAATTCTTCTTTAGCTGCTTTAACTGCCTCTAATTCGGCTTTTAAACTTGCTACTTCGTTTAATGATTCGGCTTTCACCGCATCAAGTTTTTTACCAACTTCAATGTTGATTGCGTCAACTAACGCTTTTTGGTCTTGTGCTTCCATTTTTTAGAAATTTAGATTTTTAATGATTTGATTTACGTCGAATTTTGGTTTTATCGGTTCGCTTGATTTTGCTTCGCTCGGCACTTTTGCAAGTGTGGGCTTATCAAAGGTTTCAGCTACTTCAATCTCTTTTAATATTTGCTTGAATTGTTTAATTTGTAGTTCAAACGTGCTTAACATTTCATCGCTTTGCATTCCGTTCTTCACCGTATATTCAAGCTGATTTAATTTACTTACAAGTGCTAAGGTCATTGATTCTTTACTTCCGCTCTTAACTCCCAAAAATGGTGTTAATGAATTTGCACCAAAGGCAACCGTCGAGCCCTCGAATAAATTTATTTCTTTAACTAAATAAAGATACCCGTACTTCTCTGCTTCCTCAGGATTGACTAATTTGCTAACTACTTCATTCCAAGCAACGGGATTTTTTTCCGACTCTATTAAAGAAAGTTGATTGTACTTAAAGCCTATCGAATGATTGTCGTATATACCTTCCTTATAATTGATGAGAGTATCATTCCCAAGTGTTGTATTGGCAATCTTAGACTCAAAATAAATACCAGTAATTCCATTTTTTGTGGTTTCCTCAAGCACTTGCAACTTACCTACTAAGGTTGTCAGGTCGTGATTCAAAGCGTGTTTAATCTTCGCAACCGCTGTACTATTCACACCGCGTTCTTCGATTGACTTCTTAGCCGAACCCATTATTAACACATCCTTATCTGAGTCAAAGAAGTTGTAAGAATTGAAAAAGCCCGTAACGATACGGGACGATGTGCTAACATCTAAAATATTAGCGTCAGCACTTTTAACTGAGTAATGAGCCGACTTCTTATCGACTTCACTTAGTATATGTTTTTTCGCTTCTTCCATTTCTTTTCAAAAATAAATACAAAAAGTATTCGCAATTTTTTTTTTACTATAT
>Ga0208644_1002240_pt1 | contig 15568 bp, 14 predicted proteins | sample VirMetDEL_Nov_18_FD_184517 | JGI IMG/M metagenome (GOLD analysis project Ga0208644, IMG submission 184517) | Aqueous microbial communities from the Delaware River and Bay under freshwater to marine salinity gradient to study organic matter... | ecosystem: Environmental > Aquatic > Marine >... | reverse complement strand
TAGACCACCCAAATCAGGATTATAAGCGACATCAAAGGTGCGAAGCGCTTCGTTCACACGACCAGAAAACACAAAGTCATCAGCGGCTGTAGTATCTTCAGGGTCAGTGCCAAATTGAACGTGAGCAAAGTCAGCAGTGTCTTCAAATGATCCTAGAGTAATAATACCCGAATACTGTTGAAGTAAATCGCCAGCTTCGCTAACTTCTGACCAACCTCCAGTACGAACTAGTTCGCGAGTTTTACGATTCGTTGATCCGTCTGTGATATTTTCATCATAGAATCTCCAGCCATTTCCAATTTCGAACTGTTCTGGTGTAATAGCAGTAAATGGGAAGTCAAACTTGATAAGTAGATCGTCGGTCTTCCATTCTTCCTTTGTGAAAGAGTAGAGAGACTGAAGGGTAACGCCGTTCGTTTGTGACTCACCAACGTCGTCAAGATTTCCTTGACGAATCAACCAGATTTTCTTTGAATAAGTATCAAAGTAAACAGATTTTTCAGTAAAGGCGTTTGTATCAGCTCCTAGGAATGTAATACCAGCATTAGCAAGACCATCATCCCGAGCATCAGCTGTTGGCGAACCTTGAGCGCCACCAACTTTATTAACAGTATAACCATTCGTTGGTGTACCAACAGCTGTTACATAATATAGACCATTTGTATTAGCGCTCAATGAATTTCTAATTTCAAAATAATCATTTACTGAAAACGATGGTAGAGCGGTAGATGAAGCGTTAACAATTGTAACAGCAGTATTACCACTTGGGACGGCAATATTGATTCCACCGCTATTTGTGTTTGATTGTCCTTGGGACAAATTATCTGGGTCAATGATAAGAGCCATTTTTATTTTCCCCTTCTAGAAAATAGTTTTCTTTACTTTATTTATAAAAAAATATAACTATACGTCATACGTATAAGTAGTTCTATCATCCCAAATTTTATCGAAATTATCAGTGTCATTCGCCCAAAGAATCGTCGTAACTGTATTACCACTGACTTCTCCTACTCTCTTAATTCTCCACGAAGCTGTGTTTGCATAAGATCCAGGAGTAGCCTCACCCACATATGTGTATGTGTTGGCTCCTACCGTAGTTTCATCGACTAATCTATCATACTGCACTTCTAGTTGTATCCTTACTGTATTGATTACATCAACAATATTTAATGAAGTAAACTTTTGTATTGAATGATTAAATATCAAAATGTCATTATTTGCTAACTGGCTTGGGCGATTAAATACAACATCATCATTGTCTAGTATTCTAGTAGAACCACCACCACCCATTGTCGATAGTTGCTGATTGAGTTTTGCTTTGTACTGATTAAAATCTTTCTCAAACTTAACTAACGCTTTTTTTACATCTGCGTCTTTGCCAGGAGATCCATCCTTTCCATCTTTACCAGCAGGTCCACGGTCGCCTTTCGCTCCTTTTTCTCCCTTCGCACCACGAGCACCCTTATCGCCTTTTAGTCCTTTCTTACCATCCTTACCATCTTTTCCATCTTTTCCAGCGTCGCCCTTTTCACCTTTGTCGCCCTTTGCTCCTTGAGCGCCAATAGGACCTTGTTCACCCTTTACGCCTTGAGGTCCAACATCACCCCTATCACCTTTTTCTCCTTTATCACCTTTCTCGCCTTTGAACCCTCTTTCACCTTTCGGACCTTGAATACCCTGCTCGCCTTGTTCTCCCTGTGGTCCTTGCTCGCCGAGTAAACCGGGTTCACCTTGCTCGCCTCTATCACCAACTTCTCCCTTCTCGCCTTGTATGCCTTGTGGACCTTGTGGACCTATTGGACCTTGCTCGCCGATTAAACCACGCTCGCCTTGTGGTCCAACTTCTCCTTGAAGACCTTGTTCTCCAGCAGGTATTTCTATTTCATTCAAAGATTTGTATAGATTTTCTCTTAACTCCTCTTTGATTTCAATACCTTGTTTCTTTATAACTGCAAGAACTGTCGTGAGCAGTTTAGCATTATCAACTGTTGGTTTCATGATTACACCTTGTCTGTGTCAACCATCGAATCCATGAAACGTGTCATGCTTTCAACTAGTTTCTTCTCCTCATCGCTGAGTTCTTTCGGTGGTTCAAACTCTTCTGCAGGTTCTGGTGGCGCAGTGTTCGCTGTAGGTTGTTGTTCAGGAGCTTCTTGATCATCTCCTTCAAGATCTTCACCTTCTTTAGATTCAGCATCAATCTCTTTTTCAATTTGTTGAACGTCCTGGTCAGACATATGCAGAACATTCTTACGAATCCAATCAGTTGAAAAATACTTACCCACAAACGGATCAACTTCTTGCAAAATACGAAGTCTTTCAGTCATAACTTCAGACTGCTTCAGTTCGCTAAAGTGATTGTCTTCCATGAAATCATAATAAATGTATTCTTTCATTTCTTGCCACTCAGACCGAGTTGCAACACCCTTGAGAGCTAACTGAATTTCTAAGAGTTCATCAAATAAAATTGAAAACCGATTGCGAAGTCTTTGAATGAACTTATTAAACTTTAACTCATCACGAGTAATCTCTGAAGCACGTCCAAGATTAAACTGATTCTCTGACTCCATACGAGTCACGGGAACGTTTAGAGACTTATAAAGTTTGCGACGGAAATAATCAACATCTTCCATCTCACCTAGATTTTGACCGCCGGGCAATGAAGTAACTTCTGTACCACGACCACCTTCACGGCGAGCAAACCAGAAATCTTCAAGCATTGTCATATATCTGCGATCATCGCGCACTTCACCAGTCGATGCATCATATACTAACTTATTCTTATGCTTTACCATCATATCACGAAGATACTGTTCAGCTTTCATTTTTGGAAGATTACCAACGTCAATGTAGAATATTCTACGCTCTGGTGCACGTGCGAGACGATAGATAACAACGGCATCTTCAAGCATACGAAGCTGATTCAGAGGTTTGATTGCCTTGTGTAGATGAGAATAGACAAGATTATTACGCGAATCTAACAGACCAGAATGAACGTAACAGATTGAATCTTTCGCAATCTTGATGCCTTGACCAGCAGAAGCAGTTGATACACCTTTTTGATTATAGATGTAATATTCATTCATACCCTTGTAAAGAGTTGCACCAGTTCGTGCATCTTTCTCTTTAATTGCTTCACGAACTTTTCGAATACGACGAGGATCAATATATCGAAGAGATTTAATACCTGCTCTTGGATTTTTTTCATCAATTACGATATTGTAATAGAGTCTGCCGTCAACATACCACTTACGAAATACATCATAACCATTGTTGTTAAAGTCAAGCATTCTGAGAATATCTTGAAAATTCTCAATAATTTTCTTCTTAATACTTGCTGGTTGCTTGAGTTTGTCCATGTTAATTTCGACTGGACCCTCAAGTTCATCAACAACAATAGCTTCGTTTACAACATCTTGAATTGCGGAATCGCACTCTGGTTGAACTGACATCTCACGATACTTTGTGACAAGTTCGCCTTCGTTTTTAGCTTTACCTTCTAAGTCAACATACGTTCCATAAGCGCCACCAGGAGCAATCTCAATCGAACCATCTTCTACTGTAGGTGCTACAATAGAAGGAGTTTTTTCTTGTTCCTTCTCTTCTTTTTTTCTTGCGATAGTGAATCCAAAAAGTTCAGCCATTATAATAAATCCTTGGTTGATGTTTGCTATTATTTATAATGCGACTGAAACAAAAAAAGGGGACCAAAGCCCCCTTTTTTTTTTCGCAAAGATAGTTATCTTTATGTGTTGATTGCAATACCAAACGAAGAAGCTGTATCAACAGTAAAGTAATCGTATGTCCACGTTACCTGATACTCTTCGATTGCGTCTGTTGCTGTCCAGTCTAGATCGATTGGGCTTACAACAGTTGGGAACAATCCAACAAACTTATACTCACGAAGAACTGCACCCTCTTTACCATAATGCCTTACCTGCGCCTGTGACTTATAGGCTTCAGGATTAGCACCAGTAAGACGAAGGTTGCCTTCTGTTGAGTTAATATTTTGTATCCACTCTTCTAATCCTGCACGAACTGCGAAATCCTCATCATTAATTATTGTTGTTGTCCAATCCTCAAAGGTGCGATTTCCTGCAAACTTTACTGCGCGACCAAAGTATAAAACATTGATCGGAGTAACGTTAGTTCCAGGAATCTGTGCTGCTCTGCACATAAAACGAAACTTGTCGTCGGACGCGCTGTTAAAAGGATTCGTCATCGTAACTTCAAAGAGGGAAGGTCTAGCACCGCCGCCTGTCATTGCTCCTTGAAATTCGTTAATGTTAAATGCCATGACTTTTTCTCCTGATATATCCTTTTATATTTATATTAAAACTGTCCAACTACTTCTTCAAATTCAACTCCACTGCGAACTGCAACGAAGTTAAGTTGAATGAAGTTAATCGAGCGAGCAGGTTTGATGTAGATATCACCAACAAACTCATTACGATCAATAACTTCGCCAGTGTTGTTTGTTTCGTCGCAAACTACACGGAAGTCAGTGATACCACGACGACCCTGAACGTCTCTTAGGAATGGTTCAACTAGATTGCGGAACTGTGACCGAGTGAAAGCATCATTGAACTCAAACAGACTAAACTTAGCAGCAGTTGAGATTGCTTTCTCAAGGACAATAAAGAGACGACGAACATTGATACGATCAAAAGCACTTGGCTGTGATAGCATCGTCTTATCGCCGAATAGAACCGTGCCCTGACCTGGGAACGCTACAACTGGATTGATGCCAGCCTTGTAAAGCGTATCGCGCTCGGACTTCTTAGCATTGTAAGAAAGCTTCACAACATTCTTAACTTGTCCGCGATTGAAACCAGCTGGTGAGAACCATGGATCACGAGTTGTATCGGTACGAACCATTAGACCAGCAGTATCGCCGTTCATTGGAACATAACGGTATACATCGTTGTACTTATCGTACTGATACTTCCAAGCACCGTCAAGAACACCATAGGAACTTGATGGTAGAGTATTCCGATAAGTAACTGAATCTTCTGCTTCCTTACCAGCGTATGTTGAGTTATTTACAACATCACCAGACTCTACTGAAAGAAGAGCGATACAATCGAGTCTTGTTTCGCAGATATTTTGAATAAGATGAGTAGCCACTGTTGCGTTTGCATCAGCACCTAGAACAAGCGAAACGTCAACTTCTTCAGCATTCTGAAAGAGATTGTAACCATTAATAATCTGAGCATTTGTTGGTGCAGTACCATCATCACCACCTGAGAGAGAATTTGTAACAGCTTTATCGCTTGTAACACTGAACGTAGTTGTTGCAGCACTACCTGCGCCAGTCATTGAATCAACGTGACTTGCCCACCAAAGATAAGATGACCGATTATTAATAACATCCTTGTAGTAGTTTGAAGCACCATCAGTTGTTTGAGCGCCGAGAGCACGTGAAACGTTGCTCCATGCTTCTAGAACTTGACCGTTAACTCCTGTGAACTCACCATCTTCGTCAACAACAGCAATGTGAAGTTCATCATTAGCACCACCCTTATTTGATACATAAGTTGAAGTACCAGGAGCAGCATCGAAGTTATTGTAGTATTCCCAACGACGTTCAGCAGCCTTTACAGCAGTGTTAGCAAAAACTAGAGTAGAATTATCTGTTGTTCCTAGTTGAGTTTGAGTAGGAGCAGTAGCTACAGTAATTTCAGTTGCGCTTACGTTTGTCACTGAAAGACCATCGCCAAGATTAATACCAGCTGACTGTAGGAAAATTACATCTCCATTAGAAACAGAACCGGTTACGTCAATCGCTTGTAGACCATCTGCACCAACAGTTTTAATTGTAGTTCTGCCAGCTTGGAACTCTAGATTTGCTGCAATCGTTGAAGTATATGCGTTTGCACTTACGCAAACTGAAACTTTGAGTGAATTACCAATTACACCAGGATACTTTGCAACCCAGTCACCACCACCAGTAATTCCAGTTGAATAGTTTTGCTCATAGTCATCGTCGTTCTTTACATAACGACCGACAGTTGACGTTGAAGCATTGTTTGCATCATTTTCAACGCGAGCTACGTAGAGAGCGTTACCATAAGCAAGAAAGTTTGCTGCGGTAAACCACTCTTGATAGTTATTTGAATCAGGCTCTCCGAACTGTGAAGCTAGAGTGCTTTCTGAATCGACAAGGACTCTCTTTGCAACTGGACCCCAATGATACCAACCAGCAATAGCGCCAGTTGTGGTTGAGACGGCAGGAACAACTGTTGTCAAGTCAATTTCAGAAACATTAACGCCTGGTGAAACTTGAAAAGGCATCTTTTATCTCCTTGTCAGATTGTTTTTTTTATCAAATTCTTTTTTATTTATAATTTGATGAACTTATAGATTACCAGTCATTCCATTTGTTACTACCATCTAAATCATTCCAAAACTCACCTTGGCTGGTCATGTTTGAATTATTTATTACATTTTCAATTTCACTTCCATCATCGATAAACCCGAATGGTAAAACATCATCTGAGAGCATTTGATCACGATTATCCAATAATCTCTTACGAAAATTAGTGTCTGTGATCTCTTTAAAGAACTCTTGGTTTGTAGACCACGCAAAAAGAACTAGACACATTACTAAATCATCATGGGCACCCGCATCAGCCTCATATGAAGCGTTCTTTTGTATAAAAGTAGAAAACTCATTGATAACGTGGTAGTCATGTAATAGTATCTGTGACTTCTCAATCATTGTTTTAATGTTCGCACAACCTATTCGTTTTACCTGTTTTGTAGTTCTCACTCCTTTCTGCACGGTTTTAGAGAACCCGCCACCAATAACCTGACCTGCACGACCCTTCACTGCAGTAAAGATCACATTTTCATACTCTAAATCAAAATGTAGAATATCTGCTATTTGTTGACCATTATCATTAATTTCAATGAGAACAGATGCATTGTTAAAAGACCTAACAACATTATGAATTACTTCAGGATATAAAAGAGGAGCAATTAGATTATCAGTATAAGCAGCGACGACCTCATATGGTGCTGTACTTGTATCAACAACTACGAAAGCAGATGCATCAATTCCTGAACCTCTTGAAGTATCAACCACGCAAAAATAATGATGATCCTTTACAGGTTCTTTGTATATTCTAAGATTGCCACCATAAGAAGTATGAATCGGATTAATAAACGCAAGTGTTCTTAAAATAGTTGGTGATATTAGAGTATGTGCTGAACCAATAAACTCAGCCTCGAATTCTTGACGAAACTGATCTTCACTTGTGTTAGCAATTGTTTTTTGTTTCCAATCTTCATCACGACCTGGAACTGCATCCCAGTTAACCTCAAAGTTTGCATATTCATTTCGATGCTCAACGCTGTTTATCCATATCTTATAGAATAAGTCAAAACCATTTGGAGTTGAAGTAATCACGATTTTTGTTTTTGTACCTGAAATAATAGTAGGATAAACTGAAGTAAAGAAGTCTTCCTGAATATTACGAGGTACGAATGCAAACTCATCGAGATATAGTAATGAAATACTCATACCACGGATAGCGCTGGAAGCAGTTGATGCGGCGATAATCGTACTGCCGTTTTCTAACTCAATATTCGTTTTATTCCAAGTAATCACACCCTGTTGCAACCACTTCGGTAAATATTCATATCCGCGTTGAACTCTTGCTAAAATCTCACGAGCAGTAGACAACTTATTTGCAAGAATTGCAACACTATAGTTATCATTAAAAAGTACATGCCAAAGAATAATTGCTGCCGATGTAGTAGTTTTACCTGCCTGACGACAAGTTTTAATTACAGTAAAACGATTCTCGTCAATCGTCTTTACCATTTCTTTTTGATATGGATACATCTTAAAATGTATCAAACCTTGATCAAGATTGACGATCTTAACATAGTTTTCAATGAAATACTCCATGTCCTTTGAACAACGAATCAGTTCTTGAACCTGTTCCGCAGTCCATTCAATCGGCACATGTGCCTTTTTTAAATTAGGATTCGCTAAGTAGTTCTCTGACATTATGTTTTAGTGGCTCCAAAAATAAACCACTGCCCTTTACCAATATTGAACTTATTTTCTTCGGTTGGTGTGATTAAAGGTGCAAATGTTTTTATGATAGAGTCTTTTGAAAATCCACCCTTGATTGCAACATCTGATAAATCCATATCATGCATCGTGCCCCAAAAAGGCTCGTTATTATTATGAGTATCCCAGTCTTTCATTAGTTGGTCAAACGGGTCTGGTATTAAATCAAATGTTGGTTGTTCTACATGAATCATCATTCCACCGGGTTTTAGTAGTCTGTGATTTTCTTGTATGATATTATAAACAGCTCTTGTTGAAGTTTCATGTAAGAACATAGTCGATACGATAAGATCAAAACTCTCATCTTCATATCGAGTACACTCTGCGTTTTGTTGTGAGAAAGTAATATCCACACCCAAACTGTTTGCTCTACGATGAGCGTATCTTAAAACAGGTGCACCAATGTCGATGCCAATAACCTCTGACTTTTTCCAATATTCCTTAAATGGTAATGTGTTGTGCCCAACAGTGCATCCTAAGTCAAGAATTCTTTTTGGTTTAAAACCTTTATAGTTCTTTACAATCCAATCAATAACAGCATATGCTGCACCTGCATTGTATATTCCTAACATACCATTTGTAGAATTGTACAATCCACCCAAGTCATACATAGCACCACCTGAAACATCATTCTCAATAAACTCAGTAACATAACCACCAGGCTGCCAGTGCATGTCAAGTTCAGATTGATATCTTGGTATTGGAAGTTCAGAGTCTAACTCAAGTTTTCCGATATCATTCTTTCTTGGTTTTGATATTTCAATCAAATCATCTAAATGTTTCTCTACCATTATTCTACGTTCAGCATAAGTATTTGCCTGTGCAAAAACTCTCATCATACTCCATGCTTGAAAGTATGGTTCTTTTAACATTATCTCACGAACTTCGTGTCTGTTTTTTGGTTTTCTTTTCTTTTGTTTTAAAAACTTGGGTAGCGCTTTCTTCTCATAGATGTCACGATGACCTATCCATACTTTCTGAGAAAGATGATTGAAGAACGCAATAATGTAATCCAACCTAGCTGACTCATCATGGTCTGTAGGAGTTAGATTCTCATGACGACCAAAGTTTCTCCAATATACTTGACTCATACTAATATACCTTTAGAAAATCTATTTACTTATTTTTATTTTCGCGTTATAATGCGTATGTCGCATTTTGAGTTAGGTATTACCTTTGATTAACTTAATCAATTCACTGGTATTACCTACATATAATGCATTTGTAACATTCTGTGGTTTATCTGATTTCTCTTCTTTCAGTTGTTTTACCTTCTTCTGAAGTTCGAGTAAATCTTTATTAGCATCTACAATAGTTTTCATGAGTGTAGATAATACTTCATAAGCTCTTGGTGATTCAGAAGTAGAAGCGATAGATGATAAGTCTTCAATAGAAGTTTGTGCTGATTCGATAATGCTCTTTAGATTCTGTCTAGCATATTCGTAATCATCCATAATAATATCAGATTCTGATATCTCTAATGGTGGTTTCTCAACGATTTCTCTTGAATCAGCAATAATCTCTGATATTGGTTCAATCTCATCATTCAAATTCAAAAGATCTTCCATATTCTTTTCAAGATTCGTTTTCATTTTACTACTCGTTTAAAGTTGTAGCATCTTCATTAATATTAGTTGTAAATCCAAAGTCATCGTTAATAGAGATTTGATTAATACCTACATCTAGTTGTGTATTCGCGGAAGGTGAAGTTAATGGCGAACCATTCGCAAACATTGATGGTGTAACAGTAACCTTTGCAATCTGCTCTGAATTCGCAGGCGTATCGCCAAAGACATTCGTGATTGATCTCTTAATAATACCACTATGAGAAACTGGACCATAGAAGTATGCTTTTATCTGAAAGTTTAGATTATAAACTAAAGCACGTCGAGTATCAAAGTCGCCTTCATATGCGTCTTCAATTGCTACATCTTGTAGAACTACTGGAGTATCAACAACTACACTCATGTCAGGTATTAGAATGACATTCGTTGTAAACTCTGGGCGAAAATATGGTAGTATCTGTTCAACGATTTGTGCACCATCATCTGCGTTTTTTACAAAGATTGAAAGCAACATATTGAGATCATAAGGAACTGGTACGTACTGCGTATCAACACGATTAAAGTCTGTTGTCTTTATACGAATATTCTTTATGGTTGAAGATAACTTTCGCGCAGGTGCATAGTTCATTGAGACAATCTCAAATCCCATGCGTGGGAGAGTAATCGCTACTTGTTGATCCAGATTTGGATCTTGAGCGATCCTTGTCAACCATTTTTCTTTTGGACCGTAAGCAAGCGGCACCGCAATAGACTGTATGCGATTCCCGTTAATGTCAAGTCTCTGAACAACGATGTCGTTAAAGAGATTTCCAAATGCAATCACATATTTGCGAATCGTGCCGTGGTAAAATGAAGTAAACATTAATAGCGGTCCACTTCCCCAAACGGATTGAGTTCACTAAAGTCTATAATATCACTCTGCACGAACACAGGATCATTACTGCTAAAGTATGCATTATTTGCAACGAGTTGACCAGAAGCAGTAATGACAAACTCTTGCATAAGTGAACCACCTTCTTCAAGTGATAGATTGTCACCATTTTCAAGAATCATCTCGTAAGCAAGAATATCTGTAGTGTAGTTATCCTCAATCGCGTCAATTGAAGTATTACCAGTGTTAATCTGTTCGTTGCTGTATTCAAAGAGTTCGCAGCGTAGATCAAATGACTGTAGTCTACCATTTTGATAGAATACTTGTTCATGCTCTACGAACTTAATCTCAAACAGTTTTTCAACAAGTGGAAAATAGATTAAATCACCTTCAGTTGGACGATTTGTAGTGATTGAATAACCTTCTCCGTTACCGTCTTCCAGCGAAACTGAAAACCCTTCGTAGGCAGTAGAAAGTTTTCTGCGTGATGGTGAGTTTGTGTCAGCTTCTTCGGTTAGATAGTTATATCCAACTTCAGTAGTTAACTGCTCAGATTTAGCCTGATCGAATCTTTTACGAGCGACAACAAATGTAATCTGATCACGAATCTCTAAATTGAACTTTGAAAGAAAGTCACCTTCTCCTTCAAATCCTTCAACATTCTTTATATACATTTCCATTTCAACTGCATCGTTAAATTGCATTAACGTATCTTCGCCGAACAAATAATCGGTGCGAACTGCAGTTTTTGGAAGATATCGAACTTCATGCCCATACATCTTGATTGACTCAATCGTAAGATCTTCGATTAAGTCTTGTTCACGTGCATAGTTGAAGTTGTTGAAGTAAGTGTTTACTGGCACTTGTTATCCTAACCAACAAAGTCGGTAACAGGTAATGAGTAACCGACAATCATTTCTTCTTCTAACTTTGTTATTTCGTTTTCTGCATCATCATAGATTTTAGCGCCGTTGAACGTAAGACCTCCAGGTAACTGCATGCCTTCGAACTTTGTAAGATTCGAACCCCACTGCTTCTTAATCAAAGCTGTGGCGTATCGCGCTAACCATCTATCACCCCAAACATCTGAATAGGTGTCGGGGTCTGTTACACGGTAACAGTCAATTATAATATATTCACCTGTTTCAATATCGCTAGTCCAATCCATGTCGATGTGAAGTTTATTCACATGTCGATTGTATCGAATTGGCTTCTTACCCACAAACAATTCTTCGAGCATGCGAACGTGCGTCATTGCGGTCACATATGGAACGTATGACGACGCTGATAGATCGAAAAGATCGTTTAGATGGATTTGATAACGTATACTGAAAAGATTGGATGATTGAGCAGCTTGACCAAGATCCAATATAGAATTGACGCCGATGATAGAGTTCGCAAGAGTTATATATCCGTTCGACTTATCGGAAGCAGTAACGACGTGTTTTACGAGAACTCTCTCGGTGCCATCAAAATGATAATCCTGATAATACTTTAATGCATCGTCAATACGATCCTCTACCTGTTCATCATCAACATTGATGTCGATAACAGGGTCACCAAGGCGACGTAGACAATACGCTTTAAATTCGGTTCGTGTAGTAGGGACTGCCATGAAAAACTCCAGTCATTTTTTATTATTTATAATGACTGGAGTTTATTCAAGATAATATTGTTTACTGTATATTGGTTGTGGGGAATACAAAACTTTCTTCCCCTTTTCATTTCTCCAACTAAACAATCTTGTTGTATTTTGAAATTTTTTATAGGAATCAATCCAAATTTTTTTATGATCTAATGAAACCTTTTCTATTCCAGCATGCCAACTATTGTTGACATTTTTTGCTGAAACGTCTAATGTATATATGTATTTGTCTTCTCTTTTAATATCTACCACTGATTGTAACCAAAAAGGATAGATTATTCTTTTCAACCTTTCCTGACTATTTTTTTGTAAATCTTCCACAGTAAAATTGTGTTTTTTAATATGATTTTTTACTAAATGACATTGTTTGATTATCAATTCAGGCAAATCTGGAGACCAATAAAAGTATTCGTCATACCAGCCTTGATTATATTTATCTTGTATTGATGCAGTTACGTTCAAATTACTATTGATAAACGATGCAAATAACTTCATGTTGCTAGTATCTAATTTTATATTAGGCTTATCGTGACCCCATAGTATACAAACTTTTTTTCCTGAGTTGATCAAATTTTTCCAATGTGTTACATCATCACGCAACAATGTTCTAGAAAAAGCTAAAGGGTGGACAAATAACCCCATATCATAATAAAATAAATTTTTCGCGCTTAGATATTTTTCGTCTAAATGAGATTTGTCTTTCACATTTACAACTTCAATTATTTTTCCACTGTTATTTTTTAATTTTTTCAAAGCAGGAATTATAGACTTTGTAAATTCTAAGTTTTGAAAATTTCCTCCTGGTAAAGATGATATGTTATTCCAACTAAAAACTTCATCTATTTTTATATTGTTTCGTACAAAACAATTTAAGATATTATCTGAATCTGCTCCAGAACTATACATTAAAACGATGTAATCATAATTTTCTCTAATTTGTTGACAACGCTTCTTATACAATTCAAATAATGATTCGACTGGTTCAACTTTCCAATCATACTTGGAAAAAACCTCATCATTAAAATGCCATTTAACGTTGTTACTAAATTCATATGCTTCGGTAAGACTATAGGTTTTATAAATTGACCCATCATTTTTACGGGCTATATAATATCCAAATTTATCTGGGTTAAATGTAATTGAATTCATAATCCCTCTCTTACCATAATATATAATTATATATTATAGCACAAAAAAGAGTTTTTCATGTACAATAAAATATATAATGATCCGTATGAACGCGAACAGATATTTTATCCATATTGTTGGTGGAACAACGCTTTCAGTGAAGAAGAATTAGAAAGCATAAAATATTATTGTAACTCATTAAATTTAACGAAGGGAACAACAGGAAACTCTGAAGAAACAAACACAAAAATTCGCAATTCTAACATTCAATTTTTTAAAAAAAATTCTGAAAATAACTGGATTTTCGAAAGATTGAATCGCACCATAGAATCTTTGAACGATCAGTTTTATAATTTTAATTTAAATGGATACGATAGTATACAATATACTGTCTATAATTCATATGAAAAACAACATTATGATTTTCATATGGATACTTTTATGAATTATGATAGATCACAAACATTTTCTTCGGGGTTTAGAAAATTGTCTTTGATTTTGTGTTTATCTCATCCAAACGAATATGAAGGAGGAGAGTTTCAGATAATCGGAGGAGACCCGAATGATCCACATGTTTTAGAACAACAATATGGAAGAATAATAATTTTCCCCTCTTTTATGATACATAGAGTAACACCAATTACCAGTGGAATAAGAAAATCTTTAGTTATTTGGGTGACAGGTCCAAAATTTATATAAGAGTATTCTTAATATTCGTTATCATTTCTGCTGATAATGAATGTTTTTCTTTTGCTTTTACAAAATTTTCGTCGAGTAATGCTTGATCTGGTTCAGGATAAGAATCGAGATCATTCCATACAAAATTAAAACCGTTTGTGAAATTTGAACTTAACGGAGTTTCTTTATAAAGCAAAGGCATAGATTTTACCATCATTGCTTCAATAAAACGATAAGACCACATATGTTCAAAAGTTCCGGGATTATCTACGTAATGAGGACACAAAACATATCTTGATTTTGCCATAGCAGTGTAGTATTCTTCGTCTAAAGTTTTTACTGAAAAGGTTGATGGAATACTACCTTTTGTTGTAATTACAATATCCGCTCCTGCTCTCGAGGAAAATTGATCAAGTAAAGGTTGCCTAGTTTTATCTGGATTTTCTTTGTCTTTTAACGGGATATAATTCTTACCTTTAAACTGAAACCAATTAGTTTTTTTCATACTATGATAGGTTTCCATCGCATTCCAATATGAAATTGGATACATTATATTAAGTTTAATCCCATTAACTTTAGAATACCCCTGATCTTGGTTTATCAAAATTGCACATTTTGTGAAATCAATACCAGCTTCATGCAAACTTTTTTTTAATAGTTTTGTGTCCCTCGACCTTTTAGTTAAATGGTGATTATTACCGTCTTGTTCAGTTTCAATTAATGTTTTCATCCAACGGTAATATTCTGCCTTTTCCACTAAACACTCTTAATTTATACACCATCGATAAGTTCGTCAACCGTTAGATCATCTATTGGATCATTTACTGCAGCATTTGAATAATTATCTTTTTCTACTGCTGTTCCAACTTTAGCAGCCCACTTAGTTAGAGAAGTGTCAATAGAAGGATCAGCAATTTTTTCTTTTAATGTTAACCAGTCGACCGGAGCATGTTGCAAAATGTATGCATCTATTTCTTCATCGGTCATACCATTAGCATCATCTGTCCAAATATTAACGTTATAATCTGTACGGCATGAAACAGGATAACCAGCGTCGGTTCTTGCAATGTTCCCCTGACCATCATGAATTGCTAAATCATCTTCAGTAATTTTATCAGTAAAAAATCTAACAACAAAACTTTTTTCGTTTTCATCTACGTTTAAAATGCGATACCGTAAATTTACAGCCATTTTCTGTTACTCCTATGATTGCGGACCGTTTATGGTACCTGAATTGATAAATCTTATGTTTCCGACGCCATTAATTGCAGAACCTTGTGAACCCGGCGATCCTGCAGGACCTTGAGGACCTTGACCGCCGACTCCGCCCGGATTTCCTCCAGGGCCTGTTGGACCTTGACCACCAGATGGACCTGTTCCGCCACCAGGTCCACCAGCTCCACCAGGATAATTGTTGAGTCCCCCATTCCCGACGTTTCCGGATTGACCAGTTCCAGCGGTAGCGCCCTGACCACCGTTGCCGCCGACGCCGCCGCCTCCGTTTCCGCCGCCTCCTACGTTGGCAGCTCCAGGGTTTGCACCACCGCCACCACCGGGACCACCAGGGGCGCTATTACCACCAGCTCCACCGCCGCCGC
>Ga0208644_1002239_pt1 | contig 15572 bp, 9 predicted proteins | sample VirMetDEL_Nov_18_FD_184517 | JGI IMG/M metagenome (GOLD analysis project Ga0208644, IMG submission 184517) | Aqueous microbial communities from the Delaware River and Bay under freshwater to marine salinity gradient to study organic matter... | ecosystem: Environmental > Aquatic > Marine >... | reverse complement strand
CCTGATGTACCTGAAGAACCTGAAGTACCTGAGCTTCCACTAGTTCCTGATGAACCACTTGAACCTGAAGTACCAGATGAGCCTGATGAGCCAGATGTTCCTGAACTTCCGCTAGTTCCTGAAGAACCTGAAGTACCATTTACACCTGATATACCTGAGGTACCTGAGCTACCTGATGAGCCACTTGTACCTGATGAGCCACTAGAACCTGATGTTCCAGAGCTTCCACTTGTTCCTGATGAGCCGCTTGTTCCTGATGAACCTGATGTTCCACTTGAGCCAGATGAACCACTAGTTCCTGATGAGCCGCTTGTTCCGCTTGAACCTGAGCTTCCTGAAGTACCACTTGAACCACTTGAGCCACTTGAGCCTGATGTACCTGATGAACCGCTTGATCCAGAAGTTCCTGATGAGCCACTTGAACCTGAAGTGCCACTAGAACCACTTGTTCCTGAAGAACCTGAAGTTCCACTAGAACCACTAGTTCCACTTGAACCTGAAGAACCACTAGTTCCTGATGAGCCGCTTGAGCCAGATGTTCCTGAACTTCCTGATATTCCTGATGAACCAGATGAGCCAGAAGTTCCTGATGAACCTGATGAACCACTAGTTCCGCTTGAACCTGAAGTACCAGAACTACCACTAGTACCTGAACTACCAGAACTACCAGATGTTCCTGATGAGCCTGAGCTTCCACTAGTACCGCTTGAGCCACTAGTTCCTGAGGAACCAGAAGAACCTGATGTTCCAGATGAACCGCTTGAACCACTTGTCCCGCTAGAACCACTTGATCCACTAGTTCCTGATGAACCACTTGAACCTGAAGTGCCTGATGAACCGCTAGTTCCTGAGGAACCAGAAGTACCATTAACACCACTTATACCTGAAGTACCTGAAGATCCTGAAGATCCTGAAGTACCTGATGAACCTGATGAACCACTAGTTCCGCTTGAACCAGATGAACCTGAAGTACCACTTGAGCCAGATGATCCTGAAGTACCTGAACTACCTGAAGTACCGCTTGAACCGCTTGTTCCTGATGAACCGCTTGAACCACTAGTACCTGATGAACCAGATGAACCTGAAGTGCCTGATGAACCTGAAGTACCACTTGAACCACTTGTTCCACTAGATCCAGATGAACCTGAAGTGCCTGATGAACCGCTTGAACCACTAGTTCCGCTTGAACCTGAGCTGCCTGATGTTCCACTTGAACCTGAACTACCACTTGTTCCAGATGAACCTGAAGTTCCTGATGAACCGCTTGTTCCTGATGAACCACTAGAACCTGAAGTTCCTGATGAACCGCTTGTTCCATTTACACCTGATATGCCTGATGTACCTGAGCTACCTGAGCTGCCTGATGTACCTGATGAACCACTTGAACCTGATGTTCCTGATGAACCACTAGTTCCTGAAGAGCCAGAAGTTCCTGAAGAACCAGATGATCCTGATGAACCAGATGAACCACTAGTTCCACTTGAACCTGAAGTACCAGATGAACCGCTTGTACCTGAAGAACCAGAACTTCCTGAAGTACCTGAACTTCCGCTTGTTCCACTTGAACCTGAACTGCCTGATGATCCTGAAGTTCCTGATGAACCTGAGCTGCCTGAGGTTCCACTTGATCCACTTGTACCTGAAGAACCTGAGCTACCTGATGTTCCGCTTGAACCACTTGTCCCAGAAGAACCACTTGAACCACTTGTTCCTGATGAACCACTTGAACCTGATGTTCCACTTGATCCAGATGAACCGCTAGTTCCATTAACACCACTTATACCTGATGTACCTGAAGAACCAGATGAGCCTGAGGTACCTGAACTACCGCTTGAACCACTTGTTCCGCTTGAGCCGCTAGAACCACTAGAACCAGAAGTACCTGATGAACCTGAACTTCCACTAGTTCCTGATGAGCCACTTGTACCTGAAGATCCTGATGAACCTGAAGTTCCACTTGATCCAGATGAGCCAGATGAACCTGAAGTACCTGAAGATCCTGAACTTCCGCTTGTTCCACTTGAACCTGAACTGCCTGATGATCCTGAAGTTCCTGATGAACCTGAGCTGCCTGAGGTTCCACTTGATCCACTTGTACCTGAAGAACCTGAAGAACCTGATGTACCACTTGAACCAGATGAACCAGATGAACCACTAGTTCCTGAAGAACCACTTGAACCGCTAGTACCACTAGATCCTGATGAACCAGAAGTTCCAGATGAGCCAGAAGAACCAGAGGTGCCTGAAGAACCAGATGAACCACTTGTACCTGAGGACCCTGATGAACCTGAAGTTCCTGATGAACCTGATGAACCAGAAGTTCCGTTTACACCGCTTATACCTGAAGTACCACTGCTACCTGATGAGCCAGAAGTTCCAGATGAGCCTGATGAGCCAGAAGTTCCTGAGCTGCCAGAACTACCTGATGTACCTGATGAACCACTTGAACCACTAGTGCCTGAAGAACCTGAAGTACCAGATGAGCCTGATGAGCCACTAGTACCTGATGAGCCAGATGAGCCAGATGAACCACTAGTTCCTGAAGAACCTGAACTACCAGATGTTCCTGAAGAACCTGATGTTCCTGATGAGCCGGATGAACCACTTGTACCTGAGGACCCTGATGAACCTGATGAACCGCTTGTACCTGAACTACCACTTGAACCGCTTGTGCCACTTGAACCTGATGAACCGCTTGTACCTGAAGATCCTGATGAACCTGAAGAACCGCTTGAACCACTTGTTCCATTAACACCGCTTATACCTGAAGTACCACTGCTTCCTGATGAACCAGAAGTACCTGATGAACCTGATGAACCAGAAGTTCCGCTTGAACCAGATGAACCAGATGAACCACTAGTACCTGATGAACCTGAAGAACCACTTGTTCCGGATGAACCTGAACTACCTGATGTTCCTGATGAACCTGATGAGCCGCTAGTTCCTGATGAACCTGAACTACCACTGGTTCCTGATGAACCACTTGAACCTGAAGTTCCACTTGAACCGCTTGTTCCAGATGAACCACTAGTACCACTTGAACCAGAAGAACCACTAGTTCCAGATGAGCCAGATGAACCTGAAGTTCCGCTTGAACCAGAAGAACCTGATGTACCTGAACTTCCTGATGTTCCACTTGAACCAGAAGAACCGCTTGTTCCAGAACTTCCAGATGAACCACTTGTTCCGCTTGAACCACTTGTTCCACTTGAACCTGATGTACCTGAAGAACCTGAGCTACCACTAGTTCCAGATGAACCTGAAGAACCTGAAGTTCCGCTTGAACCTGAAGTACCAGATGAACCTGATGTTCCTGAGCTACCTGATGTTCCATTAACACCGCTTATACCTGATGTGCCGGATGAGCCTGAGCTTCCGGATGTACCTGATGAGCCACTAGAACCGCTAGTTCCTGATGAACCACTTGATCCTGAGGTACCGCTTGATCCTGATGAACCACTTGTTCCTGATGAACCTGAAGTACCAGATGAGCCAGAACTACCTGATGAGCCAGATGTACCTGATGAACCTGATGAGCCAGATGTTCCAGATGAACCGCTAGTTCCTGAAGAACCAGACGTGCCTGAAGAACCACTTGTTCCGGATGAACCTGAACTACCTGATGTTCCTGATGAACCTGATGAGCCGCTAGTTCCTGATGAACCTGAACTACCGCTTGTTCCACTAGATCCTGATGAACCACTAGTTCCACTAGAACCACTTGAGCCACTTGTTCCTGATGAACCTGAAGATCCGCTAGTTCCATTTACACCTGATATACCTGAAGTTCCTGATGAGCCACTTGAACCTGAAGTGCCTGAACTCCCTGAACTACCAGATGTGCCAGATGAACCACTTGAACCTGAACTACCACTAGTTCCTGATGAACCTGAAGAACCACTTGTTCCTGATGAGCCACTTGAACCAGAAGTACCTGATGAACCTGATGATCCTGAAGTACCAGATGAACCAGATGAGCCTGATGAGCCAGAAGTTCCTGAAGAACCTGATGAACCACTAGTGCCAGATGAACCACTAGTTCCTGAACTACCTGATGAACCTGAAGTACCAGATGAGCCAGAACTACCTGATGAGCCACTAGTTCCTGATGAACCTGAAGAGCCACTTGTTCCTGAAGAGCCAGATGAACCACTTGTTCCACTTGAACCACTTGAACCTGAAGTTCCGTTTACACCGCTTATACCTGAAGTGCCTGAGCTACCTGATGAACCACTTGAGCCAGATGTTCCTGATGAACCTGAAGAACCACTTGTTCCTGATGAACCAGAAGAACCACTTGTTCCTGATGAACCTGAACTACCTGAGCTGCCTGAACTACCTGATGAACCGCTAGTTCCACTTGAACCTGAACTACCTGAAGTGCCGCTTGATCCACTTGACCCTGAAGTACCACTGCTTCCTGAAGAGCCACTTGTTCCTGATGAACCACTTGAACCTGAGCTGCCTGAAGTGCCAGATGAACCTGATGTTCCTGAAGAACCAGAAGTACCTGAAGAACCAGAAGAACCACTTGTTCCACTTGAACCACTTGAACCTGAACTACCGCTTGTGCCTGATGAACCAGAACTACCACTAGTTCCGTTTACACCACTTATACCTGAAGTACCACTGCTTCCTGATGAACCACTAGTACCTGATGAGCCACTTGATCCTGAAGTACCTGAGCTTCCACTTGTTCCTGACGAGCCTGAAGTTCCTGATGAACCGCTTGAACCTGAACTTCCTGATGAGCCTGAGCTTCCACTTGTTCCTGACGAGCCACTTGTACCACTACTTCCGCTTGTACCAGAAGAACCAGATGAACCTGAAGTTCCGCTTGAACCACTTGATCCTGAAGTACCGCTAGAACCGCTTGTTCCGCTTGAACCAGATGAACCAGATGAACCAGATGAACCAGATGTACCTGAACTTCCTGAAGTTCCTGATGAACCTGAACTACCGCTAGTTCCTGATGAACCACTTGAGCCAGAAGTTCCTGATGAGCCACTAGTTCCTGATGAACCAGAGGTACCATTTATACCACTTATACCTGAAGTGCCACTTGAACCTGAAGAACCACTAGTTCCACTTGAACCCGATGAGCCTGAAGTGCCTGATGAACCAGAAGAACCACTAGTACCTGAGCTACCTGATGTACCACTTGAACCAGATGAACCTGAAGATCCACTTGAACCTGAGGAACCAGATGAACCTGAAGTACCTGATGAACCGGAACTACCTGATGTTCCTGAAGAACCACTAGTTCCACTAGAACCGCTAGTACCTGATGAACCTGATGAACCGCTAGTTCCTGATGAACCACTTGAACCTGAACTTCCTGAAGTACCTGATGAACCAGATGTACCTGAACTTCCGCTTGAACCGCTTGTTCCAGATGAACCTGATGAACCTGATGTTCCTGAACTACCGCTAGTTCCTGATGAACCACTAGTACCATTTATACCTGAAATTCCACTAGTTCCTGACGAGCCTGATGAACCACTAGTTCCTGATGAACCTGAACTACCGCTAGTTCCTGATGAACCAGAAGATCCACTTGTTCCTGAAGAACCAGATGTCCCACTAGATCCACTAGTTCCTGATGAACCTGAAGAGCCTGAAGTACCTGATGAACCACTAGTTCCTGAAGAACCAGAGCTTCCTGAAGTACCACTAGAACCTGATGAACCGCTAGTTCCTGAAGAACCGCTTGTTCCGCTTGAGCCAGATGTACCGTTTACACCTGATATACCTGAAGTACCTGAGCTGCCACTTGAGCCGCTTGTACCTGATGAACCTGATGAGCCGCTAGTTCCTGAGGAACCACTTGTTCCACTTGAGCCACTAGTTCCTGAACTACCTGATGAACCTGAAGTTCCACTAGAACCTGATGAACCTGAAGTGCCAGATGAACCTGATGAACCACTAGTTCCGCTTGAGCCAGATGTTCCAGAAGAACCAGATGTTCCTGATGAACCGGAAGAACCTGATGTTCCACTTGATCCTGATGAGCCGCTAGTTCCGTTTACTCCACTTATACCTGATGTACCACTGCTGCCTGATGAGCCTGAGGTACCTGATGAACCTGAAGTACCTGATGAACCACTTGTCCCAGAAGAACCACTTGAGCCACTTGTTCCGCTTGAACCACTTGAACCTGAAGTTCCTGAAGAACCACTTGTTCCTGATGAACCTGAAGTTCCTGAACTTCCAGATGAACCTGAGGTGCCACTTGATCCAGAAGTACCGTCAACACCTGATGTTCCTGATGAACCTGAGCTGCCTGAAGTACCACTTGAACCTGAGGTTCCTGAAGAACCGCTAGTACCATTTACACCACTTATACCTGAAGTACCTGAGCTGCCTGATGAGCCACTTGTACCTGATGAGCCTGATGAGCCACTAGTTCCTGAAGAACCACTTGAACCACTTGAACCACTTGTTCCTGATGAACCTGAACTACCTGAAGTTCCAGATGAACCTGAGGTGCCACTTGATCCAGATGAACCAGAAGTACCACTAGAACCACTAGTTCCTGAACTGCCTGATGAGCCTGAGGTTCCTGAAGAACCTGAAGTGCCGCTAGAACCTGAAGTTCCATTAACACCACTTATACCTGAAGTACCTGAGCTGCCACTTGAGCCACTTGTACCTGATGAACCTGATGAGCCTGAAGTGCCTGAAGAACCAGAGCTACCTGAAGTGCCTGATGAACCGCTAGTTCCACTAGAACCAGAACTACCTGAAGTACCGGATGAACCTGAAGTACCTGAACTACCACTAGTACCAGATGAACCGCTTGTTCCACTAGAACCAGATGAACCAGAGGTACCTGAAGAACCAGAGCTACCTGATGAACCTGAAGTACCTGAACTACCTGATGAGCCAGAGGTACCTGATGAACCAGAGGTACCTGAACTACCTGATGAGCCAGAAGTACCTGAACTACCTGATGAGCCGCTTGTTCCTGATGAACCTGATGAACCAGATGTACCTGAACTTCCAGATGAGCCTGAAGTGCCTGATGAGCCTGAAGTGCCTGATGAGCCTGAAGTACCTGAACTACCTGATGAGCCAGAAGTACCTGAACTTCCAGATGAACCTGAAGTTCCGCTTGAACCTGATGAACCAGAAGTACCAGATGAGCCACTAGTTCCAGAAGAACCTGAACTACCTGATGTACCACTAGATCCTGATGAGCCGCTTGTTCCATCTATACCTGAAGTTCCTGAAGAGCCAGAAGAACCGCTTGTTCCGCTAGAACCTGAACTGCCACTAGTACCACTAGATCCTGATGACCCAGAAGTACCAGATGAACCTGAAGAACCGCTTGTTCCACTAGAACCAGAACTTCCTGAAGTGCCAGATGAACCTGAGCTACCGCTTGTTCCTGAAGTTCCAGCTATATTAGCAGCTAATGTTGTTACTATGTTTGAGAGAGTATTATCTCTCATTTCAATATCAAACGCAGTATTATTACCTGTTGTGTTTGCGTAAACACTAACTCTAATTCTTGAGTTAACTGATGCTAAAACATATGAAGGAACATATAAAGAATAAATATAATTGTTTTGGGTATTAGTAATAGGAGTACCCGAACCAGCATTTCCTGATGCAATATTAGCAATAAGAGTTGTTCCATTAGATTGCATTTCATCAATAACAATCCAATAAACAAGAGTACCTGTTCCAGCTGTTCTTTGTGCAAATAAATTATTTACCCATAACCCAGGAACTATTACTGTTGTAGCTAAAGATGCTGATGGAGTAACATATTGAACTATTTCAGTGTCTCCATCCGCAGGATCAAAACTTGTTGTTGAAATAGTTGTTTGTGATCCTGTATTAGGGAATAAAATTAAATCATCGGTAATTAAAGATGTTATAGGAACTGTTTGTGATGCTGTTGGTCCGTCATAATAATAAACTAATCCACTTGATATACCACTAACTCCTGATGTTCCACTAGACCCTGAAGAACCTGAGGTTCCTGATGAGCCTGAACTACCACTAGTTCCACTTGAGCCTGATGAGCCAGATGAGCCTGAGCTTCCTGAGGTTCCACTAGATCCAGATGAACCAGAAGTTCCACTTGAACCACTAGAACCTGATGAACCTGATGAACCTGAAGAGCCACTAGTACCTGATGAACCTGAAGAACCTGAGGTTCCAGATGAACCTGAAGTGCCACTTGAGCCTGATGTACCTGAGGAACCAGAAGTGCCAGATGAACCTGATGTTCCTGAAGAACCAGAAGTACCTGAAGAGCCAGATGAACCACTTGTTCCACTTGAACCACTTGAACCTGAACTACCTGAAGTGCCAGATGAACCTGATGAGCCGCTAGTACCACTTGAACCAGATGAGCCTGATGAACCTGATGTACCACTAGAACCACTTGAGCCAGATGTTCCACTAGAACCTGATGTTCCTGAAGAACCACTTGTTCCACTAGAACCAGAACTTCCTGAAGTGCCGGATGAACCTGAGCTACCGCTTGTTCCTGAAGAGCCGCTTGAACCTGAAGTACCATCTGATGGCATATCAGAATATTCTAATACTCCTGAGGCAGGAACATATGTTACAACATATGAAGGACTAGCTTCATATGGTAATGTTTGAATTATAATAGGTTCTGCTGAACCTGAAATTACTAATGAACCTGTAATTACTGCTGATCCTGAGAATGGAAATCCAACTCCTGAACCTGATATATAAACTGTTACTCCTTCAGTCCCAGATATTACTTCTGTGAAAGCTTCAGCTGAGCCGGTAAAATTGATAAAAGGAGCACTAGCTTTTATTAAGGAGCCAGTATAATATATATCAATAGCACCAGTACCGCCGGAGCCAGCTGTATTGTAAACACCAACGGGTACCTGATCAAGATATCTAACTTTAGCCATTTATTTATAATAAATATTAGCCTTACCCGATGGATGTAGATCTGTTTTGAGTTTCTTTTTCCCCAACAGTAGGTGTGACTAAACGTCCATCTTGTTCTACTCCAAGGAATATTCCTTCATTATTTGTCGCTTCAACTGAAAATATAATTTTAGAAGCTTCGTATGATTTCTTTTGCGCGTTCATGTCTTTTTGTATAACGTCTGGTATAATATAGCCATTTAGGCTTAAATCGAAAGTACTACGTACTACTCTTTCATTACTATCTGATAATTCTGTTTGGAAACCAAAAGAATCTATCATAGCTTTAAATTTAAAGCGTTCTGGGTCACCCCAATATGAGTCTGAAGCGTATTCAATGGCTTCAACTATTTTATTTTGTTGTTCTACATAATATGTAAACACAGCAAATTGATAGCTTACTGTTACATAATCAGGAACTACAACTGAATAATAAACTTTGTTAGGTGTTCTATTATTTAAAACATTAAAGTTATCATAAGCATTTTTTGAATTGTAACCTTTAGTAAACACACCATAATTATAAGGTAAGTTAGCATCTAATTTATTAGCTATACTTCTATTTTTATTAATTCCTGTACGTTTAAACATGATTAATGGAGCCATAATTTCTCCATTTAAGTCTCTATAATAACCGTCTTTTTGAAATGATTTCCATTTCTCAGGGGCACCATAAATCACAGGAACAGGAATTCTAACACCGTTTTGTATAACAAAAGGTTTAATAACTTCTCTAAGATAATAGAATACAGCTTCATCTATGTCTTGAATACTAACAGAAAATGGTTTTGTTGTATCTCCTTTAAATGAAATCTGTTGTGATCTATTAACTTCATTATCCAAATTAGGATTGGCTAAATTAGGATTTCCATTTTCCTTATCATAAGGAGTTATAAGAGAATTACTTATTTCTCTTTGGGTCTTTGGTATTGGTTTTCTTCCTTTTACAGCCATTATAAACGTTGTTTAACAATGTTCAAGCGATCAGCTGGTACGTAGTGCGCTGAACATATTGATGATACATTATAACCAAAAGAACCTAAGTCAGTTTCTAATGGGTTTGTTCCTGTTGAGTCATTATAAGGATAAGCTGGGTTTTTACCTACAAAGAACTGTGTAGAGTTTATACTATCTATTTCCCAATATCCTTCATAATACATAACCACATCTCCAACATCAGGGAATATACTTAAATCAGTTAAGTCATCAACTAAAAATCTAAAGATTAAAGCATAATCAAACTGAACACCAAATTCATCTACTGGATTTGATTGGGGGGATCTTTCAACTAAAGCATATAGTAAAACAGGATCTTGGAAATATCTTCCTTCACTTGCCTCACCATACATATTAACATTGGTTTTAGTTAAGTTATATTTATAGAATACTACTTGTTCAGAGATAATGTTTTGCATTAACTCACGGTTAATGTGTCTGAACATGCTTATATCTCTACTTTCACCAAATAATGCCATATTATCCTATAAAAATTGTCATTGGAACCTGATTAATTTCATTAACGCGAGCTGCTGATTCTGCTGCCCTTCTTTCAAGTAATGCTTGACGAGAAGTTGAATCAAAGTAATCTCTTAATCTAGTGATTAAAGCTTCTTTTTCAGAAGTTGCCGCAGCTATTAAATCACTTTGGTTTAATGTTACTTCAGCTCCAGGAATAGGTATAGTTCCATATTTACCTCTAACATACCCTAACATTTCTTTAGCTAAGGCTAATGTATATTCAAAAATCCAACTTCTACCTACAGAATTTATTTGTTCATATGTTGGATTCCCATAAGGAACATTTGATACATTATTTACTTTAGATGTAGGTGTTATAGAAGCATCATATTTTTCATCTATAATAGAATATTGAAACCACAAATTAGTTCCTTCATCTCCTGTACCTGGTATAGGGAATATTCTTAATTTATTATTAATTAATTGGAATGTGTAGTTAGATAATCTAACTTGATTTGACATTTCAATAGCCTGAATGTTTTGTAAATCATAACTTAAAGGCATTAATAAGAAGTTAGTTGAAGGACCATATCCGGCAATACCTACTAAACCTACAGCGCTAGCAGCACCCGGTAATATACCGGCCCACGGACTATATAGTTCAGAAACAGCAGGTACATCTTCATACCATATTTTTTTAATTTCTAAACCGCCTGAAATATTATTATCAGTGGCCCAAGCTCCTAAATCATAATCTTGAATACTTCCTGTTAATGTAACTGAACCGCTATACCAATTGTAATTTCCTCCGGTACCTGCTTCGGAGGCATATTGTTGGGACATGCGTATAACACCTTCTAAATTAGGTGTAATAAGGGATTTATTTAAATTGGACCCAGTTGATGCTCCTTCTAAAGATAAATAATTATCTCTAACATTAAAAGCATATAGTTCATTACCGTATACTGTGACAGCTTGTTCAAAAGCAGTATAAAAATTAACATCTTGTAATTCTACGTTTTCAATAGGGTAACCTAAACGCAAACCACAAAATTTTGCTACTTTATCAGCGTCTGTTTGAAAATCAGGGTCATTATCATAAAACCCAAAAGGTGTTTCTCCTGGGAAAAATGAAGATGAGCCGGGCCAAATAGGAATGTTTGCCATGATTATAAATATTAAAAAAGAGGGCTCCAATTTGGAGCCCACACATATTTATTTATTTTTTAAAATTAATCTCTAACCATTAAATATTTTGAGTTACCTGCTGAACCAGATAACCATAATTGACCTGAAGTAGCTGGTTCTGAAGTTGGTAAAGAATCTACAGAAATAAATACTCCACTTCCTGAGATATAAACTGAACCGCTTATTGTGAGGGTATTAGTATAAGCAGCTATTAAATTTTTTCTATTACTTACATTACTACCATCACCTACAATCCATAAAGCATTAGAATCAGCTATATTAAACACACCTTCAACATGTTGATTATTGCCACTAGCTATAGTACCCCATCCTTCAGCATGTGAATATAGACCTGTTGCTTGAGTAAATCTACCTTCAGCGTGTGAATATTCAGCGGAAGCTGTAGTTCCATATCCTTCAGCGTGAGCATATCTATCTAATGTTGTTGTTTCTCTACCTTCAGTATGAGACCAATTACCATCAGCAATAGTAAAATAACCTTCGGCGTGTGAATAATTACCATTAGCTTCACTTAACAAACCTTGAGCAAAAGCAAATTGACCTCCAACGGTGTTATCACTACCAGCATTTACTTTTCCTATTACAGTTAATGAGCCTGAGATTTCAGCTGAACCTGTATATGGAAAAGCATCTCCACCAGCGTTTAAGGCATGAGATGCTGTAATAGCATAAGAAGATGAAACTAATCCAGTTAAACCTGCTCCATTACCTGTAAATGATCCTGTAAAGGATCCTGTAGTTCCTCCAGAAACATATAATGAGCCTGATAATGTTGTTGAACCAGTAACATTAAATGATCCTGACATTGAGGTTACACCTATTTGGAATTTTGCTGGTGTGTAACTTGTAGTTGAAGAGGATAAGAATATTCTAAGTTGAGGAACATTAGCGTTACTTTCATACGCCACAATATTACCCGCTCCTCCTTGGTAATTAATAGTTATATTTTGATTTCTATCTGTAGCTGAGGATCCTCTAAAAATTCGAAGACCTTCTTGTAATATTCCTAATTCTGATTCACCTGTTCCTTTACCATCTATCTCAATTAAGCCACTAACCATTTTAGCTGAGCTACCTGTTATTGTAAGAGATCCGGAAAATACTTGATCTCCAATAAAAGTATTAGAACCTGTAGTCGCTAATGAACCTGTATCTGTTGTTGTTCCTGTTAAATTAGATCCATCACCATAAAATGAACCTGTAAAAAAGGAACTAGTAACTGATCCTGTGATATTTAAAGATCCTGTGATGTTGAAACTACCTGAGTTATCTGGGGCTAATGAACCTGAAGGTCCTGTTGGGCCTTGTAAACCTACTGAGTATACTTTAACTATATTTGCTGCCATTTTATTTTAATATGAGGGTCTAGTTACATCGTTTGATAATTTAACATTTCCTTCTAACAATCTTAAAACATATGTACAATCACCACTACCTGAATAGATGGTTAAATCGTACACTCCTTGAGTAAAGTCAAAAGCTGAAGATGAAGCTGCAGAAATGTAAATTCCAATTGATCCAGAGGAAGGATCTTTATCTCCTGATGAGCCACTAAAATTTAATCCTGTACCACAAGCATCTAAACTACTAGAAAGAGTAAAATAAACAGTATCAGAGGTGTTACTTGGACGAGCTTGCATTCTACCATTATATCCATTAAGATTAATAGCATTTCCTTCAGGATCAGTATACTGAAGTTCTAATTCAAATGTTGCCCCTTGTTCAATTACAAAAGAATATTTACCTGCTGACATTGTATTTATTTATAAATATTATCTCTTTGAAGTTCCATTAGTTCCTGAGGTTCCTAAATTAAGACCTCGTTCTGCTGCCTCTTCATAAATATTTATTAAATCTTCTACAATCGGGTCTCTATGATTTTGTTTTAAAGTAATAGCAGCCATATTTTTAACTTTACGAGCTGCTGTGTATAAAAATCTAAAGCCAGAATCACGTTTTGCTTTTAAGTCTACCTGATGGTCATCTCCACAAACAATCATTTTGCTTCGTAAACCAATACGAGTAGCAATCATTTCCATCTGTTCGTGAGTTACGTTTTGTGCTTCATCTACAATAATGCAAGAATCTAAAAATGTTCTACCTCTCATAAAGGCTAAAGGTACAATTTCAATTTTTCCGTCTTCAATAAGTTTTTCTACTTTTTCTTTATCATAAAGAGCATACATGTTTTGGTAGATAGGTTGTATCCAAGGATCCATTTTTTCTCTTAAGTCTCCTGGTAGAAATCCTATTTCTTCTTTAGACACTGTTGGTCTAGTTATAATAATTTTTTCGTAATGTCTTCTTATAAGACCATCTAAAGCTACTTGAACTGCTAATAATGTTTTACCTGAACCAGCTGAACCTGCTAGTAAGGTTAAAGTATTATTTAGTATTTCTTCTTTAGCTAATTTTTGCTCTTCGTTAAGTTGTATTTTGAATTTAATAGGATTTTTTATCACTCGTTGTTGTCTATGCACCTCGTCGGTGTGTGGTTTTGATGGCATTGTTGTTAATATTGATTTTTACTAATTTATCAAGTCCAGCATTAACATGCATAGCATTGTCTAACACTGTCTCGAATTCAAACCTCCCATCTAGTGGTAATACTAGATCTACTTGAGAGCCCCATCTAATTAGGCTAAATCTTTCATTCTGAGCACAAAGATCTAATTGCTTCTTAAATGGAGCAATTACGTTTACGTCTTCATCGGCTATTTGTATTAAATAATATGTGTAGTTTAAAGAAGGAACATATATTTGGTTAAACATACGTTCATTGTACTTTAAATACTCCATGTTGTTCGGGTTAACTACCTGATTTAAAATGTCCTTCTCAACCGCCAACATGGGTAAGTTTGTAGATTCAATAGGCTCTAAATGTTCATAGGTTAATATTCCTCCATAAGGAATTCTATTAATATGAACATCATAGAATGACATAAAAATACCAATCACTAAGGATGGTTTATCATATTCATCATCTCCCATTACGTCTTTTAAGGTATAATTCATACCTTTAATTTCTACAACTGCTTCATCTGGTTGGACAACTTTTTGGTACAAGATGGTTCCATCAGCTGGACTATAGAAATGTTCATGGTCAATGTAATTTGGACGGATAGGATCTCTAAAGAAAAATGTGTTACTTAGCTCACCTACAGGCAGTTTAGAGAGTTCTTTAACCTCACCGTTTAACCAATCTTCTAATGTTTGTGCCATTATAATAACGTTTTATTATGGTCAACTCTATTCAAATGCATTACCATACATGATAACATAGCACCTGATTTCATATATTCTGAAAGGTTGAAAATTACTGGTTCCATACCTTCATCAGAACAAATTTTTTCTAATGATTCAATTTTATGTTTTTCAGCCTCATAATATTCATGAGACTTTTTAAGTTCAGCAATGTTTGACGCGCATAAAATCATGTTTCCTAAGCGTACAGAGTTTGTCATTCCGCCCAAGGCATCATCAATATTTACGTCTATAATTTCAGTATACTGTTCTATTTGCGCTACCTCTTGAGGGTCGAACAGTTCAGTACAAATTAAAGTTTTGTCTTGATTTAATGGAAAGATTGAACAATCCAAATGATATAAATATTCATCAGTCATTGCAACTTTGATGATTTCCATATCAAAGTTTTTTTCCATCCACTCATAAGTCTTAATATTGGAACGAATACCATAACCCCCAATATATACATTGTCATATAAATACTTGATATCAGCTTCACCTTCCCATTTAAAAGGAGAGATATGAGTTTTGTAACCCATTTGGTTAAAGAATTTTTCACCAACAAGCTCTTCTCCCTTACGAGGGTCTGAAGTAAAGTTAGATAATAAAATATGATTTTCATCCTTAATATGAGGTAATTGTAGTCCTAAATTAGCTACATATACTTGGTCTTGATAATTTCCTTCAGCAGGTAATAAATGAACAAGTGATTGACCAGCCATAAAGTTATACAA
>Ga0208644_1002233_pt1 | contig 15595 bp, 18 predicted proteins | sample VirMetDEL_Nov_18_FD_184517 | JGI IMG/M metagenome (GOLD analysis project Ga0208644, IMG submission 184517) | Aqueous microbial communities from the Delaware River and Bay under freshwater to marine salinity gradient to study organic matter... | ecosystem: Environmental > Aquatic > Marine >... | reverse complement strand
TCAGAGATGAATTGACAACACCTGAACCCAGTGTGGTTGCTGAAAGAACTTCAGTACCATTTACCTTATAGACATTACCTGAGGTAACATCGAGAGCAATATTAGCTTGGAAGCTGTCATTGGCATCACTGAATTGGAAAGTCTTATTTCCATCACCTGAAGTAACTGTAATACCACCACCATCAGCAGCAGCATCATTAGCAGCACCATCGGCAAGAATAATATTCTTGTCTGCAATGGTAACAGTTGTACTATTGACAGTTGTTGTGGTTCCATCAATCTGAAGGTTACCCTTGATGACCACTGTACCTGTGTTGTCACCAACACCAGCAGGGTCAATGTTCAGAGTTGAAGGACCTGAAAGTGTGTCTGAAGTCAGTCTGATAGCTGAACCTTCTGCACCCAGATGAACTGCTGTAGCAGTAGCAATACCTGTAACAACAACACCAGAGGCATTGGTGTCAAAGGCAGCTGCATTTACTTCACCAGTCAGGTTACCTGTTACGTCACCAGTAAGGTTACCAGTTACGTTTCCTGTGAGGTTACCAGTGAAACCTGAGTTGGCTGTAATAGTTGTACCAGTTACAGCAGCAGGAGTGTTACCACCTACAATACCATCAAGGTTACCCGTGACATTACCTGTAAGGTCACCAGTAACATTACCTGTAAGATTACCAGTAACATTACCCGTAAGTGCCCCTACAAAACCATTCACAGAAGTGGTTACACCACTGATGTAGGCATCGCCTAAAACATCTAATTTTGACTTGGGAAGTGCAGAACCAATACCAATATTGGTACTATCATTGTCTGGACCAGTAAGCTTCAGAATCGTATCTGTAACTTCCAAAAAGGAAGCCAATTGAGATAGTTCTCTGTTATATGCCATTTGTCCTCGTTAGAGAGAGATTGTTTGTTTCTTATAGTTCTATAAAGTAATGTCACAGAACCATAACATAGTTCGATAATATTATTTATCTTTACCAAGCAGACAATGAAGTTCTTTTCCAGTTATTAGGACCTACACAGACATAAAAATAATTACTATCATACGATATTTGACCTGGACTACCAGCAGCAGTAGAAGAGGAGGGGGTATTTGTCATACCACCTGTAGTTATATTACCAAAAGTTACAATATCTACAATGTCCCCAATGTTACAAGGTTCAGTTAGTATAATTGTCTGTCCATCTGTTGCTGTATATTCTGATGGAGTAAGTCTTACACCATTCACAAATACATCAACAAACCTAGGATCATAAACTACAAAGAAGTAACTTTGATGGACAGTTGATACATAACTATATTCATTTCTGGTAATAGCAGAAGACTGACTATATGATATAACATCAATAGTCTCACCACCTAAAAATGGCTCAGCAACTGTAATAGTGTTACCATCTATTGCAGTATATTCAGATGGAGTAAGTTTTACACCATTAGAAAATACATCAACAAGCCCAGCATTATAAGTAACAGCAATAGAAACTTGACCACTAGTTGTAGTGAATGTACTTTCTGTTCTTACATCACTAGTAATGGTACCACTACCACCAGTCCCTCCAGTACCACCACCAGTACCACCACCCACTGGATCCTCAATAGGATCAGGAACAATAGAACCACCACTACCACTAGTGAAGGTGATGGCTACACCAACAAACTTACCAAGTGCTTCATTCCATCTTAGGAACTCCCCATCCTGAATAGATGATGCCGCAACATCATCCATATCCATAATATTGACAGCACCCCCACCACCAATGGTAGAAAGTTGTTGTTGTATCCTACTCAGAAGTAACTTGTAGTGCTTCTCTAAATCCTCAAAGGTGGCAAACTTCTGATCCAAGGGTGTAAGTGGATCAGTGTTCTTCTCTGTGGGTGTAATATTGAGAAGACCTTCTTCCAGTTTCTGACTGAAACTTCTTTCCAGACTTTCAATCTTCTGGTTGAGTTCTTCTACCTTATCAGATACATCAGTTTCTTTCAGACTTTCAATAGTCTTCTTGAAACTCTCTTGTATCTTACCAAGTTTCTTGAACTCTTTATTCAGTTTGGTTTCACTGATGGTTACATCAGTCTCAATATCTACAATCCTATCAATAAGATTTTGTTTGACTTCATCAAGTTCTGTAGTCTTTGCAAAGTCTTTAGGGTTACTTATAGACTTGATCTTCTTCTCTACAAGTTTCTTGATACCTTCTAACTCTACATTCTTTTCATCAGAAAGTTCAATCTTCTTCTCTAAGTCTTCACGAATATCTGATATAGATTGATTCAATGATTCATCAATCTTATCTTCAATCTTCAGTTGAAACTCAAACAAACTCTGTTGATGTTTGGGAATAGAGTCAAGAAACTTCTCTACTCTATAAACAAGACCTTCAGTATCTTGTTTGATTTCCTCAAGTCTTTCTTCATTGAATGCTTTGATCTCATACTCTACATCAATAATAGAGTCCCTAATCTCCTGAATAGTATTATCTACATCTTCCTTACTAATATATCTTTCTAACTCTGTTCGAAGAGATACTACTTGTTCATTCAGTTCATTGATACCACTCAGTCTCTGATCAAACTGAATAAAAGACTTACGATAGTTATCAATGACATCAAAGATACCAGTGAAGTTATCTGCTTCAACTTCAATCCTGGAAAGGTCTTCATACTTCAGTTCTTCACCAAAATACTCAGAAGGTTTTTGAAGACCACTCTTTACTTTCTTATTCTCTTTGATGTTTAAATTCTTTTTGATATCAGAGATAGACTTATTGACATAAGCCAACTGAGATAATACAACTCTGTCTAACTCTTCCTTATCTACTCTTTCTGATAGTTGTTTCTGTAACTGTTCTACCTGTTGAGACAATACTTCTACAGTAGAAGACTCTTCTTCTACAACCTCAATAGTTTCTACAGACTCTTGTTCAACTTCAACCACAGATGAAGAAACCGTCTGATCACTATTTGTTTTTTGGAAAAAATCAGATGGCTTCTTAAGTGGCACTGCTCTATCACACCTTCCTATACTCCATATTTATTCTATCACAAGAGAGGTCAAATAACTCTCACTACAAAGACAAGCTGTGTATCCTGGATAATACTTCTCCATAAGTGCTGGAATACCTTTAGCAGTAATACTACTATTACATACTATCCAGACTTCTTTCTTTTCCTCTAAAACTTTATGTCTTAATGGAAACTGATTCATCTTATGAAGATATTTAGATGGGTGATACTGGATTCGAACCAGTGACTTTCTGCGTGTAAAGCAGACACTACTACCGCTGAGTTAATCACCCGTGTTTCAAAGAAGGTCTATGGTATATATCAAACCCCGCGTGGAGTTCTCTATGACAATTGGCACATAACATATAGCATTTATCTGCCTCCTTCTTTTGTTTTTCTAAAGACTTTGTAGAGCCAGAGATTTGAAACTCTTTTGTGGTTTCATCTATGTGATGAAACTCAAGTGCCTCAACACATTTATCATAACCACAAAACTCACAACAACCACCTTTGTATTCAACAAGTAGTTGTTTAGTTTTCTTTCTCCAAGCAATTACATTTTTCTTTAGTTTAGTTTGATCTCTCATAATTAAGTTAATTCATATGGGAGAAACTCCCCCACCTCGATTCGAACGAGGAACCTTAGAGTTAACAGCTCTCTGCTCTGCCGTTGAGCTATAGGGGATTGTGGAATAGAGGAAGTTAAGACTTAACTTCCTTTGGCGTCTACCTAGTTAATCGCTAGGGACTACCAAGAGCGGAGTATCGGAATCGAACCGACGACATCTAACTTGGAAGGATAGCGTTCTACCTCTGAACTAACTCCGCATTTGAGGAAAACCTCAACGACTCAAGTAGGATTCGAACCTACGACCGACTGCTTAGAAGGCAGTTGCTCTGTCCAGCTGAGCTATTGAGTCAGTAATAAAGTGGGGGATTTCCTCAACCCCCTTACCTGTATATTATATATGATAGTTTGTCAGTTTGTCAATCAAGCAACCACCCTCCAACATACAGTAGCATTTCCTTGTCTTGTAGAAGCAATGTGAGCAAATGCAGCATAAGAAAGATCTAGGTCTGCATGTGAATAAGGACCACGGTCATTGATCCTAACAATAACTTGTTTCATATTGTCTTGATTGGTCACCCGAATCTTAGTTCCCATTGGGAGATATGGATGTGCTGCTGTCCAACGGTAGGCATCAAATGTTTCCCCATTGGCAGTTGTTTGTCCGTGAAAACCATCACCAATCCCATAGAATGTTGCAACACCACAAGTCAAGGCAGAAGAAATCAAAAAAGAAATCACATTTCCATTTCAATGTTTATATATTATACACACTCACCTTGGGTTTGTCAAGTCATCACATCCTTCCATCCAGGGAGAACATATTCTCATTGGTGGTGAAAGTGATTTACATTCCTCTGTGTAACATAAGTTCTCATCATTCACTTCATCCATATACTTTGGTTGATACTTCTTATCTTCTTCTAAAATGATTTGATCATATTTTGGTATTACTTCAATCAATGCACTATCTACTTCCAGTTCAACTCTTGCATCTAGTTTTTCTTCATTATCAACTATTTCTGGTAATACCTGTTCTAGATTTAGTTTCTCTATTAAAAGATGATATACCTTCCAGAGATCCTTCTCTTCTATCTTTAACCATCCAGATAAAGATGCAATAGTAATCATTACTACTACAACTATAAGACCCTTCTTGATGTTTCCTGTTCTTATTGTAGGGAGAACTTCAAACTTTCCCTCTTTAACTTCAAAGAGTTTAAACATTCTCATTCTCCCAGAAGTCTTTTAAAGCATCATCAATAGTTCCTTCTGGGTCAAATGTGTTATTATTATCTCTAAGCTTTTTAGTGTCAAAAGTTAATGTTGGTGTGATACTACCATCATCTTCTACTTTAACCTTTACACCAAATACATTTCCCTTGGGTTGAATATTAAGTGTATCTGCTGACTCTAAAGATACTTCTAGATCATCATTAGATACTTTAAGATATCCAGCTTTGGCAAGTAGGTCTATTGCATCTCTTTTGGAATCTGGAAGATCTTCTATAGACATAAAAAGGAGAGTTGTTACTCTCCTTATATTTATTATTCAGTTTTTAAACTTCTACCGTAATCATTCGATTAGCATAATCATGGGCATAATGTGTTCGGGCACCATGATGTCCCCAACCAATCCAACTATACGCTGCGTTCATATAGGAACCAATCGAAAGACCAGGGGTTTTCATTTCTGTCTCGATTCTTTTCCATTGAACTTCATTAGTTAGATAACGAAGTTGCGTATTAAGTGATGATGGATTACCACCATACTTCTTAGCAAAATCACCCAATCCATAATAACGATTGGCAGATGTCCATTGGATCAGTCCATATCCACGACCACAGCCGTGGTAACTGGTCCTACTACCACCTTCACAAATATTAGGCACAAATGATGATTCCTGCCTAATATTGCCCATGATGGTAGCAAGGGCGTTTCTGTCTTTAATACCACGCTCCTGGAAGAATGCCAGGGTAGCATTTTCATAATCATTACACCCTTTACAAATTAGCCTTTTCTCTTTTGGCTTTTCGGGAGCAACCTCTAGGATCGCTGTCGTCTCTGGTTCAAACTGTTTAATAATAGAGTAAGGAACTGAAGGTCCTGGCAGTTTATAACTAGAGAATGGCAGTGTTGCCGTACTGGTTGTAACCGATGCCAATAAAGACATGGCTACTGTAAAGTGATTAAACATTAACTCCGATTGAACTCTACATCCCAATAGAAGGGGGGTACACCGCAACCATCTCTGGGGGCACCTTCCTGGGCACTAAAAACAAATCAATATCTCATAATAAAAAGGACCCCTTTTGGGGGTCCCAATATTGTATGACATTATTTAGAACATGTCAAATACTTGAATTTAGGAACTCCAAAGTTTACCTTCAGCAATTCTTCTTCTTGCCAATCCTGCCTCAACTCTTGTACCTGGATTACGATAAAGATACAATGCATCAGGAACTTTGGTCCATTCTTTATTTTTTAATACTCTTGTTATGGTATTAAAATTGGAAGACCCGTAAAAATTAGCACCAAGATTGTAAGCAAAAGAAATAATAGCTCCTTGTTGATTTTCATTCATCTCTTTCCAATATGGTATTCTTTGAATTGAAGGAAGAAATCTATTCTTCAAATCAAATTCAAGTAAAGTATCAGCATACTTTTGGGTGATAACTCTTCCCATTTTAAATGGTGTTCCATCAAAATCTTTGGTACTTCCCCATCCTATTGTGATTGGTGGTCCCTTTGTTAGTGGGTCTGGGTATGCATTTAGATGGCATCCCTCAAACTCCTTTATTAGTTTAATACCAACCAGTGGTACTTCACTATTACTGGTTGGTATTTCTACTTTTTTGCATCAAAAATACGACCCCATCCAGTCTTATCTTTTCCTTTCTCTAACCAACGATAAGACAAGTCCAGTTTCTTATATACTGCACCCTTACCATTTGTTACTGGTCCTGTATATCCATCATTCAAAGAACCATAAGGATCATTCACAACATAATCCTCACCCTTCTTACCAATCACAACACACATATGACCACCAGTAGGACTAGATAGACTTCCACGGTGTAGAATACCAATCACAACAGGTCTTCCTGCGGCAAGTTCCCTATCAAGATCAGCAAATGAAAGACTGTAACTGAAATGGGATTTGACACCATAACTGTTTAGAACTTTAGTTTGAACAGAATGGTCTGTAGTGTCACCTATAGCAAATACTTTTCTAATATATTCATCATCACCAGTGTGACCTTTCAAAGTCCCACTTTTAAAATATTCAAGACACATAGCACAACTACTGCTGTTACAAGTACGGTTAGCATCTCTGTAATTGTCTGTTTGTGGATAATAGGGTACAGATAAGATAGAAGATAAGGAATGAGAAGTGTCTGGTTTATCTCTATAAATCCTTACCCAATTTGCAGTGTCTTGAAGAAGTGGAGAACCTTGTAGATCAACCTCCAATTGTTCAACTGCAGCAATATGTTTTGGATTCTTAGGATCGTAATACTTAAAGAAGTTATGGAGATCTATCACCATACTACAACAAAATGATTTTCACTATTTAGGTTAGACTTCTTTATTTCCAACTAACTCAAGGAAGTCATCTAAGGTCATAATAACTAATGGTTCCTTTCTACTTTGTTTTGTAATGAGTAGTGGTTTCAACTTACCAGCATTAGTCTTTGCCTGTTCCCACCAGACCCTAAGAGACACCTTCTCTTGTGCCTTTGCTTCTACTGCATAGGGAAACAACTTCTGGGCTGCTGGTGATAGGTGTAAGTCCATACCAGACTCACCCATAATAGCAGTCTTAATATCATCTTCTTCTAACTGAGTAAAGGTTTCCAGAAGTCTTTGTCTTATCTCTTTCTGGAACTTAGCACCCTTACTCTTACGTGACCTTGGTGTATTTGCTGTCATAAAAAAGGAGGGTTATTCACCCTCCTATGTATCTTAAAGTTTGAAACCATTGAATGTATCTTGTTTCAAGTCTTGTTTGATAGCACCAATCACATAAGATTCAACTTCTGTTTCTTGTGGTGCAACTTGAAGACCCTTGGAAGAGATCCAATGTTGTGTCCAAGGTAGTGGATTGTTGTTTGCTGGAATATCATACTGAGGTTTGAGTCCAATAGACTTCATACGACGATTGGCAATCCACTCCACATACTGTTGAAGTAGTTTATCATTCAATCCAATCATACTACCATCTTTAAAGAGATAGTCTGCCCATCTCTTTTCTTCATTCACAGCACGATCAAACATACTATAGACCCATTCTTCCTCTTCCTGAGCAATCTGTTTCATCTCAGGATCATCACCTTCTCTCCACTTGTTCAAAATGTTTTGAGTGATTGCAAGGTGTTGATTTTCATCTCTGGCGATGAGACTGATGATCTTGGAAGAGCCTTCCATGAGTTTAAGTTCACCAAAGGCGAAAGAACAAGCAAAACTAACGTAGAACCGAATACCCTCAAGAATGTTAACGTTTGCAACTGCTCTGTAGAGTTTTCTTTTGACATCTTTGATATTTTCCTTAGTGAGTAATGAGTCACTTACTCCCCATTTCTGGGCACTCCTAATGAAGTCGTCATAAGATTCTGTTACACTACTAGCCCTCTCTAGAATGCGACTGTCGGTAACAATCTTATCAAAGACTTCAGAAGGATCAGAATATACATTCTTGATGATGTATGTGTAAGAACGACTATGGATCATCTCCATAAATCCCCACACTTCCATACATGCTTCCAATTCTGGAAGGGAACAATATGGAATAAAGGCCATCCCAGGTCCTCTCCCCTGAACAGAATCCAACATGATCTGGTATTTCAGATTAGAAGTATAGATGTGTTTCTGTTCAGGGGTGAGGGTCTGATAGTCACCCCTATCTTTCTGGAGGGAGACTTCCTCTGGTCTCCAGAAGTAACCAAGTTGTTGTGTAGTCAGTCTATCAAAGACAGGATACTTATAGGAATCATATCTTTGAATCCCAAGTGGACTCCCAAAGAACATAGGTTGTCTTTTGGTATCCACTTGTTCTGTGTTGAATACAGTGGTTTTTTCACCACTGAGTTTCTTATCTTCTACAGAAGAAATTTTAAATTGCGCAAGACTCACACTCTTCCTCCTTGGCTGTACTTAATTCACTTAACAAATTATCTAAACTATTTTTCTTATCCTCTTCTTCAGTTACCTCATCATGCTTATCGTCATATGTCTGATGATAGTAGGAAGTCTTCCAACCATACTTATATGTATTGAGGAAGTCACCTACAAGGACTGTGGCAGGTACTTCTTTGTCAGGATATTGTAATGGATTATAGGACCAGTTACCTGAGATTGCTTGATCAAAGAACTTTTGCATCACAGATACAATTCTAATATATCCCAGGTTACTTGTCATATTCCACAGAAGAGTATAGTTATTCTTCAGTGTGGAATACTGAGGGACAATCTGTTTAAGTGTTCCTTTCTTTGACTTCTTGACAGACAGGAAGTCTCTTGGTGGTTCAATACCATTAGTGGCATTGGAGACCACAGAACTACTCTCTGAGGGCATCTGGGCAGACAGTGTGGAATGCCTAAGACCAAACTCAAGAACAGATTTTCTCAATTCTTCCCAGTCATGTTTCAAACTTACACTACAGATTTCATCAACATCAGTCTTGTAAGTATCAATAGGAAGAATGCCATCTGCATACTTTGTTCTACCAAAGTTCTCACAATGTCCCTTTTCTTTTGCAAGATTGTTAGACGCCTTGATGAGGTAATACTGGAAAGATTCAGCAAGTTGATGGACTGCATCTGTTGCTTCTTGTGATTCATAACTGAAACCAAGTTTGGCAAGATAGTGTGCAAGACCAATAAAACCAATACCCAAAGAACGTCTTGCTTTGGTTGCAAGTTCTGCAGCCTTTACTGGATACTCTTGGTAGTCAATAAGTTCATCCAGAGACCTCACAGACAGGTCACAGAGGTGTTCTAACTCCTCATCTGACTTCACCTTACCTACATTGATTGCAGACAGGATACAAAGGGCAATCTCTGCAAACTCATCATCAATATGATTCAGGGGATAGGTAGGCAAAGTAATCTCTTGACAGAGGTTACTCATCTCTACTTTATCCTTGAAGGAAGAGTGTGAATTGCAGTGGTCAATATTCATAATGTAGATACGACCCGTCTCACTTCTTTCCTTCAGGAGTGCCATAATGAGTTCCCTAGCACTGATAGTCTTTCTTGGAATTGATTCATCTCGTTCATAATCATCATATAATGCATCAAATCCATCAGTACCAAAAGCATCATACAAACCTGGAACGTCATGTGGAGAGAAGAGGGAGATTTCTCTATCTTGGAGGAAACGTTCATAGAAAAGTTTGCTGATTTGGATACTGTAATCAAGACCACGGACACGATTACTCTCTGTCCCTTTGTTGTTCTTCAGAACAAGAATGTCTTCTATTTCTTGGTGCCAGATGGGGAAGTGGACTGTCGCGGATCCACCTCGTATGCCATTCTGCGTGCAACATTTGACAGTTGCTTCAAACTTCTTGAGAAATGGTATAACACCTGTACTTGTAACTTCTCCGCCTCGGATCTTACTGTTGATGCCCCTGATGCGACCTGCGTTGATACCGATTCCCGCCCTCTGTGCAACGTATCTACCAATAGCCATATCAGAGCTAAAGATAGAATCGAGGGTGTCATCAACATCAACAAGAACACAACTAGCAAATTGTCGCAGTGGCGTTCGCACTCCTGCCATGATGGGAGTGGGGATGTTGATTTTGTGTTTGGAGATTGCGTCATAATACTTCTTGATATAATACAGACGTGTCTCTTTGGGATATTCTGCAAAGATAGTCATTGAGATGACCATATACATGAACTGTGGTGTCTCATACAGTTCACCACTGGCCCTATCTTGTACCAGGTATTTATCTACTACTTGACGAAGACCAGCATAGGTGAAAAGAAAGTCACGATCATGATGAATCCAGGTCTCAATTTTCTCAATTTCTTCTATAGAATACTTGGTGAAAATCTCCCTGTCATAGACACCAGCATATGCCTGTTTGGTAATGTGATCAGACAAAGATGGTGCATCCTGTTTTCCAAAGATTTGTTTTCTAATAGAGAACAATAACAGACGTGCAGCAACAAACTGATAGTTTGGATGTTCCAAAGTAATCAGATCACTTGCACTCTTGATCAAAATCTTTTGAATCTCATCTGTACTGATTCCATCATAAAACTGAATACCAGACTGCATCTCTACTTGTGATGCGGATACACCAGAGAGACCATCTGTTGCTTCATTGACCATCAAATGCATCTTATCAAGGTCCAATGCCTCAACACGACCATCCCTTTTCTTTACCTTGATTCCGTTGCTCATATTTTCTTCCAGTTGTTGAACTTTAGTTTTGCTTGTAGACCTTGATAGGTATTAGATTCTATCACATTTTGGACATCAATACCAGACATAACCATGTCATTAATATCCTTCTCTTTGATATTGTCTGGCCAGATGACTACTTTATCTTGTCGCTCGGCCGTTCTAGCAATACGCGCAACGATTTCTCTGTTTCTTGGTTCATTGTCGTAGATGTAAACAAATGAATAATCATAACCGCTGAGGTCAACATCGCTACCACACATGGCAATAGCATTGTTGAGAAAGGTCGAGTCAAATGGTCCTTCTGTGACATATACTAATTCATCCTTTTTGATTTTATCTAAACCATAAATCTTTGGTTCATCCTCATCAAGCATAATGGTTAAGTATTTAATAGGGTTAGAAGATATGGCCCTTCCTTGAAAACCTATCAGTTTATCATCCTTGATAAGAGGTATTACAATACGCTCTTCTCTATACCCTACATCCTCAAAGAAGTCTGGAATTAAGGTATTGGTAAATTCTTTAAAGTTCTCTGCATAATAAAATTCACCACCATGAATTGATCTGGCATTCAGATAGTCCTTTGACTTCTGAACATCAAATGCTGATGGTAGTTTAATTGTCTTCTTGCTGAATACTGGTTTAGAAAGAAGATCTAATGCAGTAGTAGGTTCTACAAATGTCTTTGACTTTGACTCCTGTGTCTGTTTGAACTTCTCCATACCATACTCTTTGTAAAGAGTACCATCAAAGTCCTTTAGGAAAGTATTAAAGGAAATACTTACACCACAATTATGACACTTGAAGTTTGTATTGTTCTTGATTGTATAGAAGTATGCCCTGGTCCTATGTTTATTCTTTTTTGAGTCACCACAAATAGGACAACGGAAGTTGTAAAGATGAGGTTTCACCTTTTTAAACTTCTGAAGCCTAGAAGAAATAAGATTGATGTATTTTACATCAACAAAATCCATTACAATAATTCATTCACTACTCAATTATAACCTCTTGAGCAGAAGGTGTAAAGAGTTTAATTAACATATTACTATTCTCAACATTAAAAAGCATATACAATGCTGTCAAAATACCCATTGCAGTCCAAACTTTCTTCTCTACTTGATGTAATCGCGACAACACACGGTCATTATCTGTGTCCATTTTATCACGGAGTTTGTCAATTTTTGTAAAAAGTAGAGTGTCGATTTCTTCTTGTTTTGTAATTCTTTCTTCATGGATTGCAATAATCCGACTCATAGAACTATTTACCTCACTTATCTTTTCAATAGCTGCTTCTATTTTAAGAAGAACAGGTTTCAAGTCTTCGACTTTCTGTTCCATCAGTGCGACTTTTACTTCTGAACGTTCCATTAGTCACTAGGGTTTGAAGTAGGGATTAAAATCTAATGCTTTTTTGAGTCTTTTCTTCTCTTCTCTCTTAGCTCTTTTGTTCATCAGATCATTAATATACTTCTTGACAGCTTTTGTTCTGCCGTCAAATACAGGAGGTTCTCTACGTCTAGTTCCCCCCATAACAGGATCAAAACCAGCCACAGGACCTTTAGGGTTGGCAGAAGATGAAAACCCACCTGAACCACCAGAAGGATTTGCTACCATTCCTTCTTCATTGACACTGAATTCTTGATACAATGCGTTCCTAAATGCATCAACAACTCTATCAATTTTGTCCTTATCCATTGGTAATTTTCTCCAGTTCCTTCAGACATTCCTCATCCATATCAATATCATGAATATAAGTATGAGGATAGTCTGGTAGTCTATCTAAAAACACTACAAAAGTTTTTACACACTCCCACAAGTTCTTTTCAATCTTAAAAAATAACATTGGAGTTGTTGCATCACCAAATACATTATAAAGAATAATGAAATGATTAATAAGTAGATGGACCTTAAGAGTACGCCCAGCCTTAAACTTTTTTAGAAGTCTTCTGATATATCTAAAATGAAATAGATCCTTCTCAAAATCTTCTTTAGTTACAGACTGGGGGTTTTCGTAATTCTTAATAGCAAAAAGAAGAAAATTATCTTCATTCAGTTCATCAAATCTCATGGTCTATCATACATTATTAGTAGGATATTGGAAAGAAGCACCGGCACCAACAACAGAAGAACCAGCAACTAAGGTCTCTCTCTTTACACGAAGATTACCCAAGTTATCATTGTAAGTGATAATACCAACATAACCAGCATCAATGTTTTTATATTCAGTTGCCAGTGTATCTGAAGTTTGAGCTACACCTACAGGAATACCATATACAATATTATCAACTCCAGGGTTTGCACCAACAAAGGTGCGTCTCTGATACTGAGGGTCCCACGTAGTATATACAGGACCCTGATAGCCAGCATATGCAACACCAATTGCTGAACCACCTGAGAGACCCTCAGTTGAAACAACTGTGAGTTGGGTTGGACTCTGGACTGAAAGGACGATGGCATCGCCCACATATTGTCCAGAGTTTTCTCTTCCACCAATACGAATCAAATCACCAGCAGCCAAGAAACCATCACCAAGACCGAAAGAAGTGCCCGATCCTGTGACCACACCAGTTGAATAGTTTAGACTAATCGTACCTTTGTTATCAAGTTGATTCTGATCGCCCCAAAGTGCCATGTGACTTTCCTAAAATTACTTCTGTCTTACAAATATTTATAATCAACCCTCATGTCTGTTTCTGATTGCATGAGCAACCGTATCCAGAAGTTGGTCATCCATATCAGTCTTAGTAAGCTTCACTGCTTTACCAAGAATAATCAAACAAATTTCAATCAGCTTATCACCCAATTCCGCATTATCGGGAATCTTGGCTACAGCATCTTTGATAACTTTACCAGCAAAAGGAAGTAGAAATGACAGCATAGTGACACCTACAATTAGGATATACTATGTATCACTTTTGGTATTTCTTATACTTTTTATCAGTACCAGGTTTGTAATGTGGTTTATCACCTTTGTTCTTCATAGCCCACATAATTGCAAACATAGAAGACTTACTACCTTTGAATCTGCCTTCTTTTCTGGCTCTATCAAAGGCAGCAGCACTTCCTCCTTTCTTATCACCCTTTCCTGACTTGGTATGGCCCCAACCAGGAGGTGCCACTTCACTCAAATCTTTTTTTTTTTCTTGTACTTCTTCAGCAAACCTGTTAGCAACTCTTTGAGCACCTGATGCAATCTTACTCTTCAGTGACTTCTTGGCATTGGAAGGTGCATTCTTGATTGCATCTTTGGCACGACCAAATGTCTGTTTTGCCTTTCTAGTTTTGTCCCCAAGTGTCTGGGCTACTTCTCTGCCCTTATTGTATGCACCCACCTGTGCTTTGGCAGAAGCCATACCTACTTTCTTCTTTGCAGAAGACACAGCTTCTCCTGCTTTTCTCTTCATAAACTTCAGTCTTCCCTGGACTTTCTTTTTGAATTCTTGTCTCTTCAACTTGTTTGCATTCTTTTGGGAAGTCTTTACTGCTGAAGCATAATAGTCTTCATTCAGTTCATTTTCAATAGCTTCTTCAATCTCATCCTCTGTATATCCTTCATCTAGAAGTTCTTGATATACACTTTCAAGGATTTCAGTTTCTTCATCCAACTGATACATCTCTACAATCACACCACCTAACTCTGAGAATACTTCCTCAGCATAAGTGGGATTCATCTTTACTTTATTATTGACTTTCTTTTCTGTTACTTCTTTTGATTCCTCTTTTTCCTTCTTAGGTTTCTGAGGTTTTACATTCATTCTATCAGCAGCGGTTACTTCATCACCAGTTTCAGTAGGTGCTACTTCATCTAGATACTGGAATCCTTCTCTCCAGCTATAGAACTTAGTATTTTTGGCCATCACACTTTACTTTTTTCTGTATTTATTTATGAATGACATACCAAAACTTTCCTTCTTTGGTGTCTGACCAGGAACTGCAGCTTCTGCATTCCTCAAGTATCCAGTAGTACCAAAAAGTGTATTTGGGTTTCCATTTACTCTTTTCCTTCTTGCCATCTTGACTTCAGTGTATTCTTTGATATCGCGAATCCAAGACTTGAACATAATATTATCTTCTGTGACACAGATAAGATAGTTGGTTCCTCTACGAAGTACCTTACCCACTAAACCAGTATTCAAGTTCTCTACCAAAGAATCCATCTTGAAGATATTACCTGACACATAGTTTTCTCTCAGGTTCTTCCAATCAAACTTAGGTGCAATCTCCCAAAGGTTGAATCCCTCTGTAGTCACTTTCATTTGTTTTCTAAGGGTATTGAAAAGTTGTTTCTTTGCAGAATCACCCAATGCACTTGGAATACCCTGACTGAATGTTTCAAAGTCATCATCTGCTGCAGCTTTTCTCATTTTAGAAGCTGACATACCCTCAACACCTTCAGCATCTGCATCCCTATCACCAGCAGATATGGTAGTGATATTATCAAAGTTATAAAGTTCTCCATTGTATTTCTGGGCAAGACTATCAAACTCAGAAACTCTATCAGACCCAACTACAATCTGGACATCTTTGAATCCATCTGCATCTGCCATCTTTAGGGCATCAAAGATAGTCTTCACATCAGAATCATCCTTGATTGCT
>Ga0208644_1002230_pt1 | contig 15606 bp, 30 predicted proteins | sample VirMetDEL_Nov_18_FD_184517 | JGI IMG/M metagenome (GOLD analysis project Ga0208644, IMG submission 184517) | Aqueous microbial communities from the Delaware River and Bay under freshwater to marine salinity gradient to study organic matter... | ecosystem: Environmental > Aquatic > Marine >... | reverse complement strand
CAGCCTTCATCACTCCTCTCCCAGCTAATCGAGTAACAGCTAGTCCCCCACCAAACACCATGGCAGCGTTAGGCAATTGTTTCACCACTTGTCCAGGAAGTTTCTTAGCTTTCTTCTTTACTCCTTGTATACCTCTTCTTGCATTAAACTTTGGCATGTCCTTTATAAATTATGCACAATGGGTGCCTTCTAATTGTTTTATTATATCACTGTCCTTTATGTCGTTTATATGAGTTGAATTTTAGTATGTGTGATGTATCAATAAGTCAATATTCAGTATGTGTAGTACAACAATATCTATAATTCTACTCGCTACAAAACTTGTCTACCTCCCCCCCGTTAGTTTAATGTCGCACAATAATTGTTGTGCGACCTATTGTTAAATAGAGCCATGAAATGGCTACTAGAGCCATGAAATGGCTACTATTTTATATGTCGCAAATAATTACACTCGACATTATATAGGGGATTGTAAGTTAGTCAGAGCGTGTGTGTCTAGGATTTTAACCTTTTGTAGCTTTCTTCTAGTACCTTTTGGCTACCTTTTAGTAGTATTTGTAGCTTTTTGTAACTATATCTATCTCTATCTATACATTAGAAGACCTTAGGGACAATAAGAAAAGACCTTAGAAAACACCGCTTAACAATTAATGAGGGCTATAGTGTTGAATATTGTGTTTTTTTCAAACATTTGTCCGTTATTCCAATGCACTGCACGGGACGATCGGCACGGCTGGTCTCACACCGTGCCCAACACCTTTACCACCTCTATTATACCACCACGTTATGAGTTATCCACAGGTGGTGTAGTTATACTATTGACGTGATATATGTATATGATAGTATAACTATGATCGTAATTAGATCAATAACAAATAACAATATGCAAAAAGTATACAACATGGGAAAGATCGATCTATTGAACACAATTAAGATCAATCTACCTTCAAGACGTAAGCCAATCAAAGGAATAAGTCACACAAAGCCATTAAAAAGATCAATTAAGAAGCCTAAAAAATAAATATGCAAGTATCTAATCAAACATCAAATGTACTAAACGGTACAAAATGGCAATTATTAAAAAATGACACTGTAACCAATGCCCGTAGCATGGTATCAGAGCTAGCAGGTGTATACGGCAATATACTTTATACAGAAAAGGCTAGTAAGGCCACCATGGATATATTCAACAGCTTACATAATCTCGGTAAAAATGAAAGCCTAACAAATGCACAATTGTGTGAATGGGTAGAGCTTAACAAGGGACATAGAATCAAAAACAAAAAAGACTTTGAGTATATTGTTCTTACAATTGCCAATAAAGCATAGTAGAGCGCTATCACAATTAAAAATATAAATATATGACTATAAAAGAATTCAAAGAAAATATCCAAGTGGGCACAAAAATAACATGTATAGGTCGAGAAGAGACACAGGGGGAAAGTGAAAAACTGAATGTAGTACCACTGAATGACAAAATAGCGGGTAAGCGGGTAGTTACTTATAAAGACACTACAGGCTTTTATATGAGTAAAGATGATACACGCGGCTCATTCTTAGCCTGGCCCAAAGCTAGTGAATTAGAGATAGTTGACAACAACTTCAATATCCTATTCACCGACGGTGAGGGAAAGGTTTGGGGGAAACAATACTATAGTATTGTGAAATAACGCTATCACGTAGAGCGCATGTATATACGTGCGTTCTATCGTGGCAACGTGCCACTAGTACATTGACAATAACATATTGCCACCAATACCAGCGTGTTTTTGCGCCTTGTAGCGTGTTGGTGGTGAGTTAAAAATATAATTAAAAAAGAGTATGACAATAAACGAAAAAGCCACGGTATATTCTAAGTACCTAGTAGCAAAAAAGCGTGACAATGGTGAGACTTTCATTTGTATGACTGATGATAGGCCACAAGAGCTGCACGATGCTATCTACGAGGCGCACGACGGCGCATTGCCTAGTGACTGGGTTTTTGGTACGTTTGCGGACTTATTAGAGAAAATTGATGAGTACGATATTGAAACTATCGAAGACTTAGAAGAAACGAGACATGAGATTGTTGATAATTACGTTGATATATACACGCATGATTTGTTGCAGTGGTTAGCAAGTGACGTTGGTAATCTCGAGTACTTAGAAGACGCAATGGCTGAACGCCACTTCGTAAAAGAAGACGGTGCGTGGCAAGTCTTAGCATACGCACAATACCTTGCCATTGATGAGGTTATGCGTTGCGTGGTGAGTTTACTAGAAAATAATACTGATTAACCATGCAACTAACAATCCAAACACCAACAGGCATGGCCACATTCAAGAATACCCACACAAAAGTAGGGTACAAAGCATTGTGGCACTACATAAAGTATACCCAAAAAGAGGGCAAGCCGTTTGTAGTATTACCTCGCGGTGCATGTGCAACAGATTTGCACGCGATTACTAGCTCAGAATCAATCTATGAGTAAAAAGACAAACACATGGCGCGTGTGGGCAACTTGCACAACATATCTGTATATAGATGTGGAAGCGGGTGACTATGCGCGTGCTATTGAAATGGGACAAGAAGCAGACGGCGGGGACTTTGTAGAATGTCCAGACGCTGAATGGGAAATAACAGACGCTAACGAATTAGAACATGGCTAAACTATACGCTGAAATAACTAGCGACAAAGGCGGGCGCGTTGTGGGGAAAGGTGGCAATGAACAGATCATATGCGACATACGGCACAATAATCGTATTATTGTAAGTGTAGAGTACAATCATAAGAATGATTTGCTACAAATAAACACTTTTGAAAAGCCAAATGATAATCAAATTACCGTGAATATAAACGGGTTCATAACATAACAGCTAAAATAGCACAGCGCACAGCGCAAAGCAGAAATAGCACTATAGGAAACTATGGTGCTTTTTTGTTTATCAAAACCAAACAAAAACCTATAACATCGGACAGGGCAGGCTCACAATTTTATAAAAAACCAATCCAATTTCTAAAACATTGGACAGGGCAGGCGAATCGTAGAATATTTTTCCTGATTTACAGCAAGATTACGGTTGCTTGGTCGTCTATTTCTTTTTGTTGCGCCTCGGGTTCGACTCGATCTAAGAACATCTGAATAGCCTTATTTTTAGCCCCTTTATCGGCATCTTGGAGAATATTTTTCTTATGTTCAGCGGCGACTGTATCCATACTAATGACATCTTCCAAGACTTTGGCGTATTTACGCTCCAGGGCTTGGTAGGTTGCGGTCCGTTCAATATTAGTAGTGTTTTTGACGTTAGAAATACCAGCCACCTTAATTGCCTGCACTTTAGTCTTCCCATCAATACGATGAGCCTTAAAGTACTTGGCCGTCTTGCTGTTCATGTCAATAATTTTAGTTTTCTTTGCCATTAGGTAAATTATACCACTCGGGTCGCTCGAGCGTCCATTCAATAGTCCGCTTCATTGACTCTTCAAAAGTAGCTGGTACTTCCCAACCTACCGCTTGCATGGATTTGGGGCTGAGAGCGTATCTAAGGTCGTGTCCTGGCCTAGATGAGTGGAAGTCCACCATCTCGTATTTAAGTGGCTTAGAGACGAATTTTGCAATCATTAGGGCTAGTTCTAAGTTGTCCACCTCCTTCTCACCAGTAATATGGAACTCTCCGTCGTGAATTTCATTCTTTATGAGGTGCAAGTACCCATCGGCAACGTTGCGGGCATGAATGTAGAAGCGAGATCCTGCTTTCTTTTTATCGGGGTGGGCGTGGATCTGGACCGTTTCCCCGTTTATTGCCTTACGGACTACCAAAGGAATGAACTTTTCGGGGTGTTGACGCTCACCGAAGATGTTCATGGAGCGGGTAATGACACAGGGGAGGCCATAGGTTCGCTTGTAGGCGTGGATCAACATTTCTCCTCCTGATTTACTCGCTGCGTAGGGGTTAGATGGGTAGTGAGGGTCACCAATTTCGGACCACCCTTCTTCAATTGACCCAAACACCTCATCGGTACTGAAATAGTAGAAGCATTTGAGGTTCTTTTGCTTACGAGCAAACTCCAGCATGTGGGCTGTCCCTTCAACGTTCGCTCGGACGAACTTCAAAGGCTCTACAATTGAATTATCGACGTGACTTTCGGCTCCTAAGTGGAAAATGTAGTCTAGTTCTCCCACCTCTTCAGCTAGGTTCTCTTCTAGGGGGAGGGTGAAGTCTGCGGTTAACAACGTCACTCGGTCTTCATCAAAGGCGTTAATATCTCTAAGACGATCAACTGATCCTGAATAATTCAGACGATCTAAGATCACAATATGCGCATCGGTATTTTTTAAAAAATGTTCTACAAAGTGGTGGCCAACGAAGCCACAGCCTCCAGTAATGAGTATTCGGTTCATAGTATTAGGTTAGCTAACATGTGTGCGTGGTGGGATTTGCACCCAGACCCTACCTAATAGTGTTTCCCGTGTGGGGTGGGCAAAATGGAGAGATTCGTTTTTCAATAACAATAACTTTTTTATGTGAGGTAGGAGTGTCTACTACGTCCTTTGGACTCACGCACATTTGAACCAGGGGTTCACATTAAGAGTACAGTAGTACTATGGTTCGTGCAAGGTGTGGAAAAGAGCGCCAGGGTATGGCGCTCTTCCTCGTTACTCGATCCAATCAAATAGATCGGTTTCCTCCACTTCGTACCGTCTGATACGAAGGACGTGGTTGGAGTGACACTCTCCAGGACAGACCCACTGGCCATCAATAGCCCGTGAAGCCTCATACGAAGGTAGGGTTGCGCCACACTCACAGCAACGAACAACATCTTTTTCAGCGTACATGGACGTTACCTCTCTTGATCTTGGCGTTCTCGCTTACGTCTTTCAGCACAGTACCCCGAACAGACTGGAAGGATGCGGTGAGCAGCTTCCAAACGATATTTTTTTTCTGAAAGAACAACGGCTTTCCCGCATACGACGCAGGGACAGCTGCGAACAACGGTCTTGTGTTTCACGGCTTTCTCCTTGGTTGTTGTCAAGAGCGTCTAGTTATAATTTTATCACACCGTCTTTGTAAGTAATTCCTTTCCCTCGAAGATAGTTTTCAACAACTGATTCGTGCTTTAGCTATCTCTATGTATTCAGCTTCACGTTCTATCCCTATAAAGTCTCTACCTGTGTTCTTACACGCCACTCCTGTAGTTCCTGAACCCATAAAAGGGTCAAGCACTAAACCTCCTGTTGGTGTCTTGGTTAGGGTGCATAGGTATTCCATGAGTGCTAGAGGTTTTACTGTTGGGTGTCCATTCTTCATTGGTACTCTATTCTCAGGATTCCTATTGTTCTCTATCAAGCCTTTCTCGCTATGAAATCCACCATAATCAACACGTTCTGCGTCTTTGAAGTCTTCCAACCCCTCATTCCTTTCTTTCTTTGAGGCTTTAGCACAGTAGAAGAAGCGTGAGGCACCGCCTTTGTCGGGTTTATATCCTTTGTGTTCAAACTGTCCATCACCAGCAAATATACTATCGTTATCTCTGTCCTCTTTTTTGTAACAATCCTTCTTCAAAGCACCACTTTTTAACACCCCACTCTGCTCATCTAACATCTCTCCTGCTTCTTCGTCTAGTATTATGTTGGCTGGAAAACGGCCAGCATTGTGTCCCCCTCCTTGTTCACTATTCATGTCAGCTTTCTCATTCCAAATAGCTGTCTTTCCATTTGTTCTACTCGTGTCTTCCTCCGTCCCTATCCTCCCACCATCTATATTCAAACCACTCACACCATGTTTTAGGGCGTTGTTAGCGTAAGTTCCGTCATTAGGTTTCATGGCTACTATGATAGGTTCATAGGCTGGTTTTAGACCATGTGATTTCCAGCCGTTCCATAGTTGGGCTTCTGGGGTGGCTGGTTCCGTAATATATTCTGGCTCTCTATTTGTATCATTCCCACTAAAAACTTCTTCGTCAGTTCTTCCGTGCCTAATAAACCCTGCTGGTTGTTTATCACTTATTCTAACAACTTTTCTTTTGTGTCCTTTATCCAACTGCTTACTTATATCAGTAGCTTTCGGGAAGCCAGAACCATAGAGCCACATGATTGTATCTTTAAGAATCCACCCTGCGTCTTCCATGTTACATGCCATTCTGTGAGAGGTTCTGCTTCCTGCAAAGACTAAAGCCGTGGCTCCTGGTTTACACGCTGCTAATGCTAACTTCCAGAAGTGGACACTAGGCACATCGTAATCCCACTTCTTACCCATAAAAGATAGTCCGTAAGGTGGGTCACACAACAACGTATCAATTCCAGTTATCTTCCATAACTCCTCACTAGAATCCCCATGGATAAGTGTTATTTTTGACTCACGCATTTCAGACATTTTTTAAATGTAAAATCTTCTAAATACCTCCCCGCTTCATTGGTCTTATATTCAAATTTTTTTGACCTAAAGTGCATTGTTTGTCCGACATCTGTAATTGGTAAATATCCCACTAGCTTCTCTTCAAGCGTGAATATTTCTTTGGGTACTATTACTACTCTGCTTTCTCCAAACACGCGTGAGTAGAAAACTGCTGTATCATCTTTCTTTGGGTCGCAATCAAACCATTGTGTTACTGGTTCCATACTACTTAGGGTTATTGGGGTGGGTAATGTCTTCATAATCTTTAATCGTCTTGTTGTTCAGATTTGCTATAAGTGTTGCACAAGTTTCGTGTACGGCGTTGGTGTTTTCTTCAACTAGATAAACATCTTCCAGCACTTCACCACACCAAGCGCATACTATCTGAGCATTTTTACTTTTCATTGTTACTTAAATAATGCCTAAACTGCTCAATAGCATTTACTGCTCCTTGTGCTGTGCCGTCTAGTCGTTGCTCTGCCTTATTCCATTCATGTACCACCTCCTCTCGCTTCTTGCGTTCGGTTTGGAGGGTTTTGGTGAGCCAGTCATCTACTAGGTTTGCTATGTCAGGATTTAGTCGGAACTTTTTCTGAAACTCCTCCACAATCTCCTCTACACTTTTCTCTGGTGTTGTCATATTACTTGTTATTAGGTTGGGTTAGGTTGTTCATCAAGTGGGTAAAGTTTCGATCTCCTTCCTTCTCTAATTTATGGAACTCTCGTTGAATGTCGTAGCGGTTGAATTTAAATGGAAGCCAGTATAGTTTCTTTCCGTAGTAGTTTGAAATGTGTTCCATCATTAGTTTCCAGTCTTCTGTTTTGTTATCGACTGTGAAAGTTTTATTGAAAGTTATATGTTTCATACTCTTTTACTTTATAACAATTAAGGAGAGTTGTGTTGAGAGGGTGTTGATAACTCTGTCACTTCGGGAACAGTTATGCTAAAAGCCATCTATGTGACACTTCTTCTCTTTATCTCTAAGTATGTTGAGAGAGAATATCGTCTGACTGTATCTATACGGCACGTAGTCGTATAAACCGTGCTTGATAACGCTCAACGAGCTACGTTATCAGAGGCCTCGTCACTGCGGGAATCCAGGGTGCTGCCTGGCCATCAGCTATGAGTCCTACAATTTAAGTGGCATCCAGAGGTGGCTTGTAGGTTCGCCCACCATATCCTCCAGTAATAACAAAAAACACGCCGTCAAGCGTGTCTCTTTTTCAATATTCTGTTCAGCAAGCCAAAGGTAGTTGAATGATCACCTGTGACTTGGCTTGTTGAACGCAATATTGAATTGTTTTTTATTGTGATCATTCACTAACATATTACACATAAACAAGAAATCCCGCAAGTCGTAACCTGGGGATTTCTTGGTATGCACACCATACCTAAACATACTATCACACACAAACCCAATCAGCCAAGGTGGATTCCAGGAGTTACTCTGGTTCCCTAACAATCCACTTAGCTGTCATTATAATTATCCGAACTTGAGCTCGGTTGACTGGGTTCGTAGCTCTCCCATTACTCTACCACATCCAATAACCTCAAGCACTGTTCCCAAAACCCCTTTCTAGTAGCCGTCTCTCTTCCCGTCTGGCTCTCTCATACACGTCGTTTAGTGCTGTGGTCAGGATTTTTTCATAGGCTCGATCCCCATCAAGGTCAGGTTTTATGTCGATATGTATTTTAGATAGTTCTGTTACGTGTTTTTGAACTATGTCTTTTTGGATTTTATCCATATTTACGGTTGTTTCTTACGCCATTTTAAATAGTCTTCTACCCAACCAGTATCCCCTTTACGCCTGGTTGCTTTTAACACCTCTTGCTTTCCATGAAGTTTCCCCAATTCATAGATTGCTGTTTCTTTGTCTATCATAGATTTAACTTACCATCTTCACGGTACATAGGCTTTTTTAAATTAGCCACCGCTTCTTTTAAGTCTCCAAGTAGACCTGCCCTCTCAGCCATCACTTCCCCATAGTTGTAATCTTCAACAGGGTCAATACTGTTTCCTTCTTTGTCGCACATACAAGTTACGTTAATATTTTTTTGCTCCATATTCTATTTTATTATTTTTAATATAGATTTCAGGTGAACCATTAATAATGTGTTCTAGTTGCTTCACCCTCACTTCTGCATTGTTTCTCTCCTTGAGGAGACGGCCATAACTGTCTAGTCTTCTTTGTATTTCTGGTAAGTGATTAAGTAGGGTACCGACTTCTTCACCGATCTTGACCTTCCATAATCCATCTGCGCCTTTAAACACTTTCATATATATCTATTTCTATGCGAGGGTTTTCTTTATCGTAGTCTTTACTAAGGTGTAGTTTCACAATTTGTACATCGTCATCGTAGACAACTCCGTTGAGGGAATCGAACAAAAGTTTGTTGTAATTGTCGATATCTTTAGCTCGTTTTGTCTTGTGAAATAACCGAACCACTATCCACAGTTTTCCTTTTAATGGATCACCAAAATACTGTGATTTGGCTTCCCATTGGTATCCCTCTTTAATGTCTACACATTTTTTGTCTAGGTATGACCGAAGATACCCATTAATACAAGCATATTTATAACAATGCTGGGTACTTTTGGGATCTCCAGTCAACACTAGACTAATTGGTTTCATACCCTAAACCTTAACAACTTTTTTAAGTTCGACCATACAACCACGGTCCTTGTCAAATACAAACTCTGATACTGTCTTCGTTTCAATTGGCTCGTAACTGTACCAGACACTTCCCCCTTCGATCTTATTCTTGATCAACCCATCTTCTGCCAACCGCCTAGCCTCTCGAGAACCAGTAGAAGCCTTGTAACGGGCTGCCTGGGAACGCTTCTCAATTTCCCCACCATTGATCCACACTCCCTGTTGGGCCTTTAGGTATGCGAGGATTCGCTCTCGTAAGCTCTGCTTCATACTAACTTCTTGATTCTACCAACCAGGCCCAAATCACTCCGATAATCATGGAAAACCCAAACAGCATATAGACTTCATCATCCATATACCACTCAAGCATCCCAGTTAAGAAAATAATGACCATTGGTATGGTAATTAATAGTAGTGGTGCTTTCATATTTAGAATGGAATATCTTCTTTAGTAATTTCTGTCGTTTCCCCATTAGCTCGAGGGGCTAGGAAACGAACGTGGTATTCATCTGAACTCTCCATGTCGTTCCTAATGAACTCAGGTAGGTTCCCGATCTCTTCCTGTGACATTTTTCTCACATCCTGGACGACTGATTCATTGACTTGTTCAGGCTTTTCCATTGACTTAGGCAAGACAGTTGCTCCTGTCACCTTGGCGTACTTGGTGTTTTGATACTCATCGTGAATGATGGTAATCAAACACGGCATACCGAGTAGCTGTTCAATGTCAAAGGTATTAGCCTCTTCCTCAGTTAGTTTGGTCCCGATCATTCCTTCCACAATTGGGGTAAGGTTCGCTCCTTCATACAGTGAGTAGGTGAATTTCCTACCAACTGAGAACGGTGCGCTCTTCTCCTTACCGTCTACTTCGTAGGTGATTGATTCGTCAGATAGTTCCCAGTAGAGACGTATCTTGTGACGATTAGTGGTAACCCCTGCGTATTCTGTCGGAATGGTGCCTAGATTAATGACCTTGTACAAGACGGCACGATGGGTACCAGCTGGTGCAAGTTCTTTTGGTTTCTTTTCAGGCATGTTTGGTGTTATCGACATATAATTATTTTAATTTTGTAACGGGTAGTTTAACGACTTATCCCTGGTCGCTGCTCTTCATTTTTTGAAACGCACGAACTGCGGTTCGGTAAGCATCGTTACGGGTTTTTACCCCAAACGCTTTAGCTGCTTCAGTAATGGAGATTTTTCCATTGAAGAGCATTTTTGCTGTTTTCTTATCTTCATCAGATATCTTTCGTGCCATATTAATTAGTTACTACACTGGTTATGAACCACACAATTACTAAAGAAATGAATATAGTAACGATGGTTACTACCCAATCATGTTTTGGTGGCTTCATTGTTAGTAGACAAGCGGTCCGCTAATTGCTAATTCATCTTGCTCTAATGCTTTCAAGGCATCCCAAGCCTCTTTGTCATCGACCTCATCACAGTAATACTGTGCGTCTTCATGTGTTGATACTTTGCCTTCGATAATAAATTTACCTTCGCTTAACATAAGCACCATGTCGTATGGACTATACGGTGCTTTGTTAACGATGTCAGAGAGGTGCCAGTCAAAGGCTTCTGGTAACTCCTGCTCTACCCATGGAATTGGATGTGACATAATACTTATAATTAATTAGTATAACTATATACTATATCCTAGTTATACTATAGTCAATAGTGTAACTGGGGATATCCACACCCCCCTAGTTTACATATCTTCCATACATAGTTATACTATAGTTACACTCATTGGGTTGAGTGTTAATAGCTAACCACATCGTATGAAACGCATTGCGTTACTTACAGCAGTGGGATTGGGAATAGTAGGACTTGGATACATGGCGGTGAACCATGAATCCGTAATTGAAACAGAGTCAAGAGTTGAGACTCAAATTGTCGAGAAGGAGATTGTCAAAGACAACTGGGCTGAACGTATCAAAGAAGCCCAAGAGTCAGAGATGGAGCGTATCAACCAGGAGGCAGATACCCTTCGTCAAGACTTTGTGGAAAACGAACTTGATGAGATCGAAGCTCAAGTCTGGAGGGACATTGAAGCTGAGGCCTCTGCCAAAGCAGAAGAGATGGAGAAGAAGTCTGGTGTATATTGAAGGAGTAAGGCCAATGTGGAGAGGCACATACGTCGTATGTTTCCAGAATCTCCAGGACAAGCGGTAGCAATTGCTAACTGCGAGTCGGGTCTTACACCAACCGCCTTTAATCCCGATAACTACAATGGGACTGTAGATAGAGGATTATGGCAGATAAACTCAGTCCATGACTCTACGTTGGAGAATCTCGGGCTAGACCCCTGGGATGTGGAGGATGCGACTAAGTTTGCTCGTATGCTCTACGAGAAAAACGGGTGGCAAGACTGGGTGTGCCACACAAAAAGATTAGCGTACAAACGCTAGAGAGAGGCCACCTTCGGGTGGCTTTTACTCTTCCTTCCAATCATCATCGTCTATTTCGGTGGAGAGATCGTATGAATCACAGTCGCAAGGTTGTATGGAAATGTTTTGTCCGCAAATAGAGCAATAAACTGGACTAAAGAGCTGTTCCCAGTTTGGTGTACTGGACATAGCTATATTATACATACCCGCATTATGGCATAGGGTTCTATTTCATTCTACGTTGGAGGATCAATGCTTGAAGTCGATTGATTAACTGTTGGAGGTAGACAATCTTTTGTTTCAAAGCATCCTTATCCATTGGATCAGCTGGTACTAACCGTTGGTAGTAATCATCAGGAAGAATCCTCCCATGACAAGTTTTGTTGGCCCACTTTCGATGCGGATAAATATCGTAAGCGGTGATTTGGGGGATTTCTTTGTGGAGACGATTATATAAACTGACCCAGGATCGTTTTTGTCGGGTTGATGGGGTATGGAGGTCACCGTTTCCCATGAAACATACGCCAATTGAGTCACGATTTTGGCCAATACAATGGGCTCCTTCTTCGTAGTAGCCACGGGTTTGTACTACTTTTCCGTCCCATTCAATGACAAAATGATACCCTACGTGATAGGGCATACCCTTTCTATTTTTAAATTTTTTAGAAGTAAACCCAGGCCACCGTTTTTGGTGCCACTCATCAACGTCTTCAGTAGTGTGCCACTTTTGTGAAACTGCGGTATGGGTGATTATTTTTTTTGGATTATTCATATCCCTTGCGCTCTCAACCTCGCATCAAGCGATTTGACTAATTCTTTTAATTCTTGAAGATCTTCTTCAACTGAACTGTTGAGTTGGGTAATCTGAAATTGCAAAAAATCTCCTTCTTGGGAGGTAAAACGATCCCCTTTAGCGAGTTCGTCAGTATTCTTGGACACCTGATTCTCAAGTGAAAACCAAGCAGCCATCACGGTTGCCAGTAAAATGACAAAGGCAATGACCTGTCTCCGAACATACTTACCTAGTTCTGCATCTAAGTCTTTTTTGAAGGCAACTAACAAGCGGTCCCTAAGCCCGTCCTTTTTAAAAAATTCGTTATTTAAGACATCAGTGACTTCTTGTTTTGTACACATACCTTCATACGCTAACGATTCAAGATAGTAGCTTTGGTTCCTGAGTAAAGCCCAGACGCAGTGAGTCCAGCAATAACCCCGTTTAGAATAGGTTCGACATTGAACCCACCGTTAAAACCAAACACAATGACACCGAGGAGAATTGACACCAAGGCACTGTAACGAGAACTAACCCAACCTGTTCTTTTAATAGCTTCGACTAGTCCTACTAGAACCGCCCCTACTAATCCAGCTTCTAACATGAATTAAGTCTTAGACTGATAGTACTGTAATTATACTATACGGAAAGTTAGTTCTTGTTTTCAAAGGTCCAGGTTGAATCATTTTTAGTAGCATCAGTCCACGTTGAGTCATTTTTAGTAGCATAAGTCCACGCTGCCCCAGAACTAGGACTTGATGAAGGACTCGCAGACGGGCTACTTGAAGGACTTGCAGACGGAGACGGCGTTGCACTTGGGGAAGCCGATGGACTACCTGAAGGTGATGCCGATGGAGAAGCTGAAGGACTGGATGAAGGGGAAGCCGAAGGAGAAGCTGAAGGTGATGCCGATGGAGAAGCTGAAGGACTGGATGAAGGGGAAGCCGATGGAGAGGTAGATGGAGAAGAACTAGGACTTGCAGAGGCAGAAGGAGTAGCTGAAGGAGAGCTAGATGGTGAGGCAGAAGGGGAAGCCGATGGTGATGCTGAGGGTGAAGGAGTTGCAGAAGGAGAAGCAGAAGGACTGGTTGAAGGTGATGCAGAAGGTGAACTTGAAGGAGAGGCGGAAGGACTGGCTGAAGGTGAAGGGGTTGCTGAAGGGGAAGCTGACGGAGAGCTAGAAGGTGAACTGGAAGGAGAGGCTGAAGGACTGGCAGAGGCTGAAGATGCTGACAATTCAAATTCAAATGCACCTGAAGTAGTCCAAGTCAAAATGGTATCTGAACCAGAAGTGGTTTCAGAAGCGTTGGTTTTAGTTGTGACTGAAATAGCACTCGTTGCGAAACGAATAATGATTGTTCCATCACCTCCATCACCACCATTACGGCCACCAGCTGCACCATCTGCTCCTGCTCCACCTCCACCACCTCCAAGACCATCTGTTCCGTTATGTCCAGCTTTATCTGTTCCATCACCACCATCACCACCTCCATCTGCACCAGCACCAGCCGTTCCGTTATAAGCACCACCTCCACCACCTCCAGCGTATCCTACTGAACTACCAGAAATAGTTGAAGTATCTCCTGCGCCACCAGCACCTCCATCACTAGGATTGCCACCAGCAGCAGTAGCGGAAGTTCCAGTTGCGGTTGCACCACCTCCACCTCCACCAGAACCGTAAGTTGATGAACCACCACCTCCAGCACCACCATCATTTCCTGTTCCTGTAGTTGTGGGGTCACCGCCAGTAGAAGTTCCTGCAGCAGCAGAACCACCTGCGGCTCTAGTATTAGCCCAACCATTACCTCCACCACCAGAAGCACCTGATTTACCGTCGATGTTAGAGCTATCAGTTGGCCCTCCACCTCCTGCACCACCTCCAGTGGCAATCATTACTGAGCCAATAGAAGACGTATTTCCATTAGATCCACCAGAGGAACCTTCATTACCACCAGGACCACCACCACCTACTGTAATAGTGTATTCTGTTCCTGTAGTAAGAGTTTGAGTAGCGTTTTCTACAAAACGGCCACCGCCACCACCACCACCGCCATGGTTACCTCCACCTCCGCCACCTCCTCCTACTGCTAATGTATTAAAATCGTGAGTTGCCATGTTATTTACTTGTCTCTACCCAATCAAGTACTTGGGAATCCCACACAAGAGGAGTATTTTCAGTATAAGTATAATTTATTTTTACTTGGTTTTCTGGTACATAGGTTTTCATATCTTCACTCCAAATCCAGTCAGTATGTGGTGCTTCTGGGCGGAAGTCACCTCGTTGTCGGTTGTACTTCATACCAATACCTGCGTAGCCTGGCTGGCCTTTGACTGTCTCTACAAAACTAGCTGGGTCACCTAATGCACCTGAGTTAATAAAATCCTGGTCGGCTACTACAACCTGAATTACATTATCATTTTGGTCTAATTGAGCGAAGTAAGCCATATTAAGTAATTATATCACTTTAACATCTTTCCAATTGGTCCCATCCCAGTGTCTCACTGGTCTTCTCACCCAATCAGTCCCGTTATACCAATAGACTGGTCTACCTACATCAGTAGGAGCAGCTGCACTTGGGGATGAAGATGGTGATGCTGATGGTGATCCAGATGGAGACGCAGACGGTGAAGGGGTCGCACTCGGAGAACTACTCGGAGAACTACTCGGAGAAGTGCTTGGACTGGCTGATGGGGAACTACTAGGACTTGATGATGGAGAACTACTTGGACTCGCACTCGGACTTGCAGAAGGGCTACTTGAAGGTGAGGCAGATGGTGATGCTGACGGTGAGGCCGAAGGACTTGGGGTCGCACTCGGACTAGCTGACGGAGACGATGAAGGACTGCTGGAAGGTGAGGCAGACGGACTCGGAGTAGCTGACGGGGAAGACGAAGGAGACGCACTAGGAGACGCGGAAGGGGACGCACTAGGGCTAGGAGTGGCAGACGGTGATGCGCTCGGGGAAGTACTTGGAGATGCCGATGGGGAAGACCCTCCCGCAGATGGGGAACTACTCGGTGAAGTAGAGGGGGAGGCTGAAGGTGAGGCACTCGGGGATGGAGTCGCAGATGGGCTAGAAGATGGGGAAGTGCTTGGACTAGCACTAGGGCTACTACTTGGGCTGGCTGACGGGCTGGCAGATGGACTAGGAGTTGCGCTTGGACTTGAAGACGGTGAAGTACTTGGAGATGCTGAAGGGCTGGCACTCGGTGAGGCACTCGGACTAGCTGACGGTGATGGAGTCGCAGACGGACTACTGGATGGGGAACTAGAAGGGGAAGCACTAGGTGACGCACTCGGCGACGCAGATGGACTAGCACTTGGTGAAGAACTTGGACTCGCACTTGGACTCGCACTTGGACTCGGAGTCGCACTAGGACTCGCAGATGGTGAGGTACTTGGTGATGCC
>Ga0208644_1002227_pt1 | contig 15612 bp, 12 predicted proteins | sample VirMetDEL_Nov_18_FD_184517 | JGI IMG/M metagenome (GOLD analysis project Ga0208644, IMG submission 184517) | Aqueous microbial communities from the Delaware River and Bay under freshwater to marine salinity gradient to study organic matter... | ecosystem: Environmental > Aquatic > Marine >... | reverse complement strand
TTTGATACTTACTCCTCTGAGATGAAGCGCCTCTATGATTCTAAGTCTGGCGAGCGTGGTATCTTCAGCCGTGTAGCAGCACAGAAGGTAGCAGCACGTAATGAGCGGCGTGATGCGACTCATAAGTTTGGAACCAATCCTTGTTCTGAAATTATCTTGAGGCCCTATCAATTCTGTAATCTATCTGAAGTTATTGTACGTGCTAATGACACGGAGGATACGTTAAAATACAAGGTTAAGATTGCTACTATTCTTGGTACGTTACAGGCAACCATGACTGACTTCCGTTATCTACGTAACATATGGAAAAAGAACACCGAAGAAGAAGCGTTGCTTGGTGTATCTATGACAGGCATCATGGACTGTAAGCTAACTAATGGTTCAGGTAATGAAAAAACTCTGTCTGATTTGTTAGATGATCTACGGCAGGTAGCTATTGATACTAATAAACAGTGGGCTAAGAAGCTGGGTATCAATCAGTCAGCAGCCATCACCTGCGTTAAACCTAGCGGCACTGTGTCGCAGCTAACTGACAGTGCTTCAGGTATTCATCCTAGATTCAGTGAGTATTATATTCGTACAGTACGTGCAGACAAGAAAGACCCTTTAGCTACTGCAATGATTGAGGCAGGCTTTGCTTACGAAGAAGATGTTATGAATAGCTCTAACTGGGTCTTCTCGTTTCCTCAGAAAGCCCCTGCTAAAGCCGTGACTGTAGAAGATATGGGGGCTATGGAGCAGCTTAAACTCTGGAAGATCTATCAAGATCATTGGTGCGAACATAAGCCTTCAATGACTTGTTACTACAACGACAACAACTTCTTCTCTGTTTGTCAGTGGATCTGGGAAAACTTTGATAGCGTCAGCGGCATTAGCTTCTTGCCCGAAGCCGAACACGTATATAAGCAGGCTCCTTACCAGAAGATAGATAAAGAGACATATAATAATCTGATTAAGGAAGTGCCTAAGCAATTTTCGTGGGACCTAAGAGAAGAAGATGACAACACAGAAGCAATGCAAACCTTAGCATGTGTGTCCGGCGTGTGCGAGATTTAAACATGGAAGGCAACATCATTTCTTTTAAGGTAGTATTTGACAAAGAAGGAAGGCTCGTAACTGAGCTTTCCTGTTTGCCAGAAAAAGAAATCAAAAAAATATTTACTTCTCGTTATGACCAAGCTTATATAAGAACAATACTTAGAGAATGTCATCTTAGGTTTGATGATCTTCATGAGTACCTAGAGAAAAACCTACAGGCACTAAATCATCATGAGTGAAGAAATATATTTTACACCTGAGTCAAAGCTTGGGATTGTTATGCGAGCTAACGTAGATATTATTACTGCTGTTGCGTCTATGGAACACTATGAAGAATCTGTAGAGTATATGGTACAGATTATAAATAGACACGCAGATCTAGTCTATGATATATCTCAGAAGGTTGTAGCCGCTGAGCGTATGGATATACGTAGAGTTAAATAATTTAACTACCACTTAGCTTTGTCAGCCCAATAAGCCGCTGACATCTTACCCTTCTTAATATTCTTAGCGTGACGCGCCTTAAAACTAGCCCTCTTCTTTTTCATACGCTCAGATTCACCTGCCTTTGGCTTGCCTGCTGTCTTGGCTCCTTGCTCACCGAAGCGGATGGTCTTAATTTTGTCACCTTCTTTGGCGACGACGACATGGCTTTTCTTAGGATGATTGGGGGTACGCTTTGGTTTATTGTAACCACTAACACCTGCTCTTTCTAATCTAGGATCTTTTTTATTACTCATCGCTTCTTTCCTTTATGTAGCCCATGCCTAGCGTGTTGCTTACCTTGAGCAGTGGCCTGCTTTTTCTTTTTGTTAGCCGCCGCAAGTTTCTTCTTACCTGCTGCTGTTGACTTAAGCTTACTAATGGTTGCAGAAGGTGCATATACTTCACCAGTTTCAGAAGACTTCTTACCGCTAGGTGTACGCCACTTCTGTTTTGTCCAACGCTTTAGAGACTTCTGAGATTCTTTCATTTATAACCCCCACCCTTAGCTTTGTATTCTTTGGCTAACATCTGAGCCTTACGTGCTGACCATTGACCAGCTTTACCGCCTTTTGAACCCGCCTTAATCTTATTAAATAGATTCTTACGCATCGTAGGCTTAGTATAGTTACCCGCTTTATTAACAGTAGATTTTTTCTTTTTAGTCATCTTTCTTGTTCCATAGGTCAAATAAAACTCTTACCTTTTCTTTAAGGGTTTCTATGTCACCATGCATCTTAGCAAGCACAATAACTAGCGTAACAAAGCCTACAGCTATAGGCCATACAGCGTTTAAAAAATCTAGTGCCGTCATTTTATTTTCTAGTCTTTTCAAAGCTCCTCATTGCACCCAAACCTAACATGCCCATCAACACAGGCATCATAGTTTCAAGAGGCACAAGAGGTATAACAATATTAATTTTAAGAAGGGCCATAATAAAGTTAGCAAATGGAATTGTTATGAAGTTTCCAAACATACCTAGCCCACAGGTCCACCCGATAAAAGGACGCCACCCACTGACAAACAAATTAGAGTTAGCCGCCTCAACCTTATTAACTTCTACTTGAGCCTTCATAAGCTCCTGATGATGTCTCTCTGACATCGTAGCAATCTCATGAGCCAAGGCATTCTTTTGATCCTTGTCTTCAATGAACTTGTCTAATAAACCTGAGACAGGCCCTACTAAAGCGGATACTAAACTCATATTAGTAACTCCATACCCAAGGTCTTGGTCTACCTTCTTCCGCTTCTAGGTCATCTAAATGGATGAAACGACTAGCGCCTTTTTGATTAACACCAATGCCCGTAAGACCCATGCGTAAAGCGCCCTCTAGGATCACGTAAGCCTTATCTCCTTGACAGGCTATGTCTATGGCCCTGCCCGACGCATGTGCGCCCGGAGCCTTCTTAGCGGCTTCTATGGGGTGTTCTGGGCAGCGGTATGCAGAAGTAACAGTGAAGGGGATTCCAAGGTCATGTCGAAGAGCCTCAATCTTTAACATAAAAGTATCATCCATGCTATGTTTACCACAATGCTGGCACTTAAGTTCTGACTCTGTAAAAAATTTATATTCCATTATTCCTCCAAAAGACTCTTAGATCTTTTAACGGCTTGTTTAATAGCCTCTTCTTTATCTTTAAAAGTAGGTAATACCTCACCCGTAATAAAATCAACAACGCCTTCTTTAGTTGCCTGAGATTCAACAAGCTTCTTAAATAGCTTTTCTGGTATTTTGTTACCGTCTTTGTCTATTGTCGGATAATTAACCCAGCGTCCATCATCTAGCTGTATAGTTTCAGTCTTTTCAGAATAAGGCTGGCCTTCTTCGTCGTGATATACTTTACGTCCAACTCTAGTAATAGAGCCTTTAGAATATTTTTTACGTTTTAGACTAGATAGTAATTTACCGCTTGAGCTTCCTCCTGTTAGCTCTTCAGTAACAGAGGTTATTTGCTTTACGTCTGCACTTAATAATTCATCAGAAATCCTAAGAAGCTCTGACAGCGCAGTATCTTCTTTAGCAGACAGTCCTAATATTTCTCGTATCTTACGTACAAAAGCAGTCCAAGCATTGGTGCTTCCATATTTTATTCCTTCTAAATATGTCTGCATTTCTGAATTAGTAAGCCCCCAAGTAACCATCTCGTCCGGGTTGTTAAGTGCGTTATTCATCCCCTTAAAAGCTTTGCTTTCAAACTCATTCAGAGACTCAGGGCTTGTTTTTGCTTTTTCATTAAACTGTTTTATTACATAGTTAAAAAGAGAATAAAGATCTTTAACATCTTTAGACAGTTTTGTTCCTGCTTGAGATTTTAAATTACCTACCTTAATGGCTGACATAGTAGCCGCATGAATACCCTCGTGCAGAATAGTTTCATAATTCAAGCCGTTAGACAGCGAGTCTCTAGCGTTCAAGTCATTTATATAAACAGATATTTTTTTATCTTTTCCGCTTAAGTTAGCAACACCAGCGGCTCCTCTGTTTGCTATTGCTGTTGGAGCAGGCTTTTCTAGTTCCCTATCTGATCCTTTTTTTAGCCTAGTTATTTCATAGTTAAAAGAAAAACCTTCTTTTTCAAAATTATCTAACTGTTTGGCTACTTTGTCAGCTATTATCTTATAGTCCTCTTTCCCTGCTTCTGCGCTTTTGCTCCCTACGTAAGACATAACATCCTTCAACGCCTTACCTTCTGTGTTGATCGTTAAATCATTGGCAATATCGTCTACAGTTTGTTGAATATTTTTATCTTTTTTACCAAAGCCAAACAGACCAAACCTAGTTTCGTCTATGTTAATCTTTCCTTCCTTTGCCAGCGTGGTTAAAGGTACTTTTGATTTTTTATCTACCAACCCTCTTAAGTCAACCTTAAACATTTCGTCATCGGGTGAAGCGTACTGTATACCTTTCTTTTTCACTAGAACTAATGGCCCTACCTGTATAACTTCTTCTGCTCTAACAACAGGCTGCATAGTCGCCTTGTCATAGAAATAAGAATGCTTAAAAGGATTCATGCCTACTTGAACCCATTCGTCGCTATCTAAAAGATCTACTGCTTTTTCGTAAGTTTGGCGAGGATTATGATTTACCCAGTTTCCTTCTATCCTAGCAATAGTTCCCTTGCCTTGACCCAGCGCAATATCTAATGCTGTTTTAGGATTGGTAGTAAAGTCAACATTTTTTAGAATAGCTGTTTGTCCGTATGCAAAAGCTTTCCCAGATGTTCCCGGCTCGTGCAGCGTGACAGCCCAGACATTCCTCTGATCATATGCAGGAATATCTAGCCTAGAAGAAACTCTTCTGCCTTCTTCAACAGGAACATCTGCTCCGACAATTCCTCTACCACCTGTAGTAGTTTTTTTACCTACGCCACCACGTACTTCTACAAGACTAGGAAACTTAGGTGCGTTTTCTTTTGTATATATCGTAGGAGGAAAAGCTTCATCAACCATGTCACGGTATTCTTCAATAGTTTTTCTGCCTCCTAAGACTTCTACTAGTTGTTCAACTATTTCAGGACGTTGTTTCTGACGCTGAGACTCAGGCAAAGCGTTTTCTTCTTGCCATTTAGCAATGTCTTCTTGAGTCATCTTAGCAGCAGCACGAGCATCTTCTTCATCTATTTCTTTAGTAACAACAAAAGGCCCCGGATCTTCTCCAGCTTCAATAGCTTTAGCAATCCTTACTTGCTCTTCAATAATTTCATCAGTGTTCTTTATCGCTTTCTCTACAACATCGTCATCTAAAGCGCCTACTACCTTCTGAACACCTCTTGTAACTAAGCTACCTAGTCCAAATCCTAACCTACGCAATGGATCTTCTTCATCTACAAAAGCTGTACCTGCTTGTTGGTCATATGGCAGACCTGTCATCTTATCAATACGTTGATCAGGTTCAGTAGGGACGTTAGGTACGTCTAAGACTTCGCCGCCTTTTGCATAGCTTGGCCTATCTTTCATACCTGTTAAATACGAAACCTCTTTACCAAAAGGTAAAACTTCAACTAGGTTTTTAGAAGCTCCTTCATAGTCACCCTTTTCCATATTTTTATAAGCTTTTGCAAACTGTCCTGCAAAACTATCAGCATAGCTTAAAGAAGGAGAGATGTTTGCAGATATAAGCTTATTACTAGGTGCGCCTAAGCCGCTAACTATTTTATCTATGTGAAATGGTAAAATATTTCCTGATAGTTTCAGAGACTCTTGAACGTGTTTAGTAGAAAAAAAATCGTGTGCTTCTGACCTACGTGGGTCTGATAGTTTTGACTTCTCTCTTAAATACTGAACACCCATGTAAACCGGAACTAGCCCTACTGTACGTACTGCCAGAGCTACGTCTTTATTTTCAATACGCTCAACAAGAGCATTAGTCTGCGCTGTTTTAGCTTGCGCCCAAGAAAGAAACTGACCTAGTGACCTAATATAAGGATTACCTGTTTGAGTAAACAACAGTCTATTACCTACAACAGGAAGAATAGCGTCTCTATCTGCTGATCTTCGTCCAGCTATGTCTAGTATTTTTAAACCATCTTCAGAATCAAAAGCTTCATTTACATTTTTATACTTAGAAACTACTTTTAAATCGTCAGCAGATAGCCCAAGTTGGTTTATTTCTTTTTGAAGAGCGTCAGTTAGCTTGCCTTTTTTAGCTATATCAAAAGCTCTTCTTACTCCAACATCATAAGCAAACCCTCTGGCAGCTTTAGTTACTAATTCTAGACCAACATATTTGAAAAATCGCCTATTAAACTCATTTAGTCCTGATTGAAAAGAACTAAAAGGATCTGTACCGTGTTGCATCAGTGCCATATATTCTCTTTCAAAAGATTTATCGTATTTAAATCCTGACTTACTAGAGAAAGACTGACCCGGTTTTACTTTACTCATAATACTTTTAATAGCTGGACCTACGCCACTATTCTGAATAGGCTGAACAAGATCACCAAGCGCAGAGATACTTACACGAGTCAACATAGTTGAGTTAGCTAGCGTAGTTACAAGAGGCATTAAGTAGGAACCCATTGATCCTAATTTTGATGTCTTGCCATGCACTCCCCAAAAAGCTTCAATAGTGTTTAATAAGTTATCTCTGTAAGCAGTTCCAAATCTAGCCTTATCTGAACCTGCTTTTAAAAACACATCGTTGATATTGCTTAAAGCTCTGTTTATTAGCTCGCCTTCTGCTCCAAATACATTGGCAAAATTACGCATCTTGATAGCTCTGTCAGCATACATAAAAGATACTGCTTTAGAATCTAAGTTAAGCCACCCTCTTTCAGCCATAAACGCAGTTGCCTGTGTGTCTGTAAGCTTACGATGCTTCTCAAAGTTTTTTGCAAGCGGTCTAAACCTAGCTGGCTGTCCTTCTACTGTTGGTCTAACAAAAAGCTGATAAGAGTTATAGTTACCTGTGCTAGAATAACGATCTATTCCCCGTACATTATCAACAAAGTCACTTGCTTCTTTTAAAATACGGTCCTCTTTAGGCATATTTTTAATAAGCCCATTAGCAAACTTGTTTTCGTATTGAATAGTGAACGCTTTGATAGCATCATCTAAGAAACTATCTGCTCCTTTTTTAGCAATAGTTTCGTAGTTCCAGAGTTGAGCTAGGCCATAGTTATCTAACTCAGTGAATTTAATCCCAGCTGATTTCATGCTATCTTTGATGCCGTCATTAGTCTGAGCCAACAACGGAGCAATTCTTTGGACTTCTGCTACGTCTGCTTCTGTCAACCCTTTCTTAGAAAGCTCACCACTTATTCCACGATACCCTGCTCGTATCTGAGAAGGGTCAGTCCATCCACGCATAACCTCTGTAACAGCTTTAACTACGTTTGTATTCTCATAAGAGTCACCAAATATTTTAGCCACATCTCCCATATAAGAAGATAGGTCAGACAAATAAGTTGTTTCTACAGAGTTAGTCGCTCCTCCGGGCTTTTGAATAAGTAGATTAGTTATAATCTTATTCCAGCCGCCATAAGCATCTGACTTAGTAGCAGATGTCCCTGCGGTCAATATTTTAGCAGCTGTGTTTAGTGTACTTTCTGCTGATTCACCTATGAACATTTTTCCTGTTTCTAAATCTACTGCACTAAGACGCATATTTTGTAATGCTTTTTGATAGTATCCTAAAGCAGCCCCGCCTGCTACAAGCGCACCCATTAAAGCAGTATCGTCTTCGTCTCCTACTACACCCGCCGTAACATAGCCACCTATGCCACCTATGATTGGTCTAGTAGGCTCAAAGATTAACGCCTTTAAAATCCCCTGCGTCATCTTGTTATTTTTATTAAGATCTTCTAGCGTATTAGCTGCTAAGTCTACGGCGGCAGTAGAACGTTTAATATGCCCACTCATAAACTTATTTTCTAGATCAGTTATCTTTTCTTGTATAGAAGATATCCTATCTTGTAAAGCAGCGTTGTAGGCTTTAGTTCCTTGTACAGCCTTTGCTTCTTTCTCTGTTCTAAAGAAAGCAAGTCTTTCTTGTATGTCTTCTATTATTAAACGATCAGGGTTTTCTTTCTTTTGTTGCCTCTTTAAAGCTCTTTCAAGAGAAGCAACCATCTTATCTGCATTTCTTTGTCTTTTTGCGCTAGGAGAAACAGTAAAAGATTTTAAGTCTGATAGAACCTGTTGCATTTTTACAATAGGCTCGTGTCGCATAGTTAAATTAGTTCCAGTAGCAGTTGCCTCTGGAATAGCTGCCATCCTAGATTCAGCCGTAACTACACGACTAGCTGCATCCTCAATGTCTGCTATCTCTTCAGAAGACAGCATAAGTTTGAATCTAGGCTTTTCTCCCTCTTGAAAAGGTAGTAGCTTGACTCTAGGCTTAGGGCCTACGCTTGCATCTATTTCAATTCTTTCAACAGCATTAACATCTGCTGCAACTTCTTCAATAGCTTTCTGTGCGCGAGATTCAACAACTTCACCAGCTTTGACTCTGTTAGCTAAGTAACCAGACAGAGTACCTCCAGCGCCGCCTAGTACAGTAGCAACACCTAAGTTAATTGGGTTGACTTCTCCATAGATAAGGTTGTCACGTAGGGCAATTTCTGACCCAGTAAACGCTGCACCTGTTGCGGCAGCTGCTAGCTTGCCTGCTTTAGCCACTTTTAGCCAAGGAAAAACCCAAGTGATAGGATCAGCGACAGCACCGCCTACTCTTCCTGCTACAACAGCAACGTCTTCTTGCTGCTCTGATACGCCTCTAAACTCAGGATACTCTTTAAATATATCTTGCTGTCTTTTGTATTCTATCTGAGACAAAGCTTCATCAAACGTAAGATCACTCGTAGCTGATTCATAAATAGCCGAAGCATATCTACCTAAGTTAGCAGTTAACATAGGCTCTTGCTCAAAGCCATAAGCCATCTTTCTAGAGGTGTCTATTCTTTCAAAGTCTTCTTGATTCTGAGCAACAAGTTCTTGCGTTTCTTTAATACGATTTTTTACATCGTCAATAGAAAGCAGCTTTTCTTCTTCCTCTTCGTCTTGACCAATACTGAAAATGTCTAGAGCCATTTTTTACCTATAGTACAATATTTTCAAGAATATTAAGAAGACCGAATATTTGATCTTCGCTAGGCTCCATAGTCATGCCTTTAATAGGAGGCCTTTTAGACAAAATATCTAAAATATTTTGAATCTGATCTTCGCTAGGATCAATCAAACCATCAATTACTTGTTGAGTTTCTTTTCTACTAAGCTCAACACCTAGCTGCTCTTTAACCTCTTGTTTCATTTTAGATATGACGCCACGTCCTGTCTTGGTTTTTACGTCAGGAATATCTAGCCTATTAGTACGTCTTTCAACATCGGCAACAAAAGAACTAGGGCTGCTTTCAAAGGATGTACGAGGCGTTGGCTTTAAATCCCTTTCATCAACTCCTATGTCTGCCAACAAACTATCCATCTTTTGAGCTACTGTCGGTCCTTGAACAATAGGAGAAATAGTTTCTACTTCTTGAGGTGAAACCGTTTCTTCTGCGGTCCTCTGTCCCCTCATTCTTCCTATATTACTAGGCCCCTCTGGAAGAGGGAATAATTCAGTTAAAGAAATAGGGGTTCCTCTTCTACTTCTTGCTCCTCTCTTTTCTTCTTGAGTTAAAGGTCCAGCAACCTCTTCTTCAGTAACGGGATTTAAAATAAGTTTCTTAAATGCCGGAGAAATTCTAAATCCGGATTGTTCAAGAAGGTTTAGTTCTTCTCTAGCCCCTGCTTCATCTCCAAGAGCTATTCTTCTTAATAAATTTTGCTCAAGATCGGGAGGCAGCGTTCCTAAATCAGGTGGTCCAACTTTAGGAATAATCTCTGTAACAACTGATTCAGTAGAAGCTGTATTAATAGCATTAGGATTAAAAGCGCCTGTAAAATCTCCGGCGGTTGGAATAACCTCTACGTCAAAAAACTTTTTAAGTTTATCTACCGCTCCTTCTTTAGCAGGTTTTCTTTCTAAAGACGAAAGCTTATCAATAGCGTTTTGTACAATAAGTCTTTCTTTTTCAGAAGAAGACATTGCTAAAAGAGGATTATCTTCTGGAGCAGAGTGTGAATACGCTGCAAATTCTAACTGTGCAGAATATAAAGCAGAATTTAAAATATTATTCCATTTTCCATCTACTTTTCCTTTAACTGCTTCTGGTGCATCTTCTATGCTAGTGTAGCCCAGCTGTTTTAATACGTTATCTGTAAACTCAGTTTTTAAAGCAGCGACAGAAGAAACAGTAGACATCTGAGAAATTAAATTGCCTCTCTTGTTTTCAGAAAAACCCAGAAAATCAGTTCCTTCTTTTTCTTCTATGTAAAATAAAAGCTCGTCTAAGGACGGCCTTCTTTCTTTTTCTGTTTGAAATTTTCTATAGTTTTTAGCATAAGAAGGAGGTAACGTACCCGCAAAAAAAGCAGCCTCAAGTTCATCTGTTTGTTTTATGCTTGCTCTTACCCTTTCTATGCCCGGATTTTTAGAAGTCGCTATCCTATCCATTTCTTTTTCTAATAACGCAAAGCTAAGTCCAGCAGAAGCTTTACTAGACAACGAAGCAAATTCTTCTTCTGTTAAATTTAAAGCCTGCCTAGCTTCTCTAACTGCTTTTTCTTTTTCAGCTTTAGTCGGTCCTGAAATAGCTTCAGAAAAAGAAACGCCTGAGAGAAACCTTTTGCCTACGTTAATAATGCCACCTAGAGGGCCGCTAGCATAGGGTTTATATCTATCAACAACTTCTTTGGCGTCTTGTCCTTTTTTATAGCCAGAAAGAGCCGATTTAAAATCAAGGTATTGAGCAGTTTCTCTATCGGCAATAGAAGGGGCAGCTTTTAACTCTTGCTGTAACTCTATTCTAAAAGCTCTACCAGCTTCTGAGTTTTTATCATTAAGCTCATCTGGAGAAATACCCAAAGATAAATATTTATCTTTAACTTGTTTAGTTATAGCATTTTCAGCTAACCCTAAATTATAGGCACGAGCATCTCCACCATAATCTTTTAAAATTATTTTATCTAGAGCATTGGTCCTTTCAGCCCATCCCTTAAGAACATTCATATCTTTATTTAAAGCTCTACCTTGTTCAGTAGCTAAAAACTTTTCAGTAGCATCCTTAAAAGGAGCAGAGATAATATCTGAAACGCCTTTACCTATCTCTTGTCCAATAGGCGCAAGAACATAGCCAAGAAGCTGGTCACGCCTTGCACGTTTGCGATACTCTTCTTCTTCTTTTCTTCTTCTTTTATACTCAGCTGTAGTCGCTTGCCCTAGAATTGAATAGGCTTCTCCTAGTTGTGACATTTATCTTTCTCCTAACAAAGAAGCAGGTGCTTTTACATTATCTAATTTTTCTGAAAGCTCTGCAGGAAAATCTTCGTCCATTTGTGGCTTTTCAATAGTACGCATTTTTTGATTCATAATAGGAAGTTCTTGTTCTTCTTGTGTAGGCTTTTCATCTTCGTCACCCATAATAGTAAACTCTACTTCCGCTCGTTCCGCTAATGCTGCAATCATGTATGCCAAAGGCTCTGCAATCATAAGCATCATGTCAGGATTATAAAGACCTTGCTGAAAGCCCTGCATGATAAATACTTGAACTACCTCCATTACCGACACACCTGATTCAAGAGCATCCATAATTGCCGAATAGTTTTCTTCTTCCGTGAATAGTTCAAAATAATATTCTAGAACATCAGTACGGTTTGTGTACTTAGGAGGTCCTTCAAAAGGTAACTTTTCATTAGGGCTTCTCGTAAGAGAATGACCCGGCATAGGCCTATTAAAAGAGGTGCCTATTCTGAAAAAGTCTTGATCAAGTTGTGCGTCTGACATATTTGTTTCCTTTAGTATCCAACGGGTGGTGCAAATTTCTTAAATCTTTGTTGGAATCTATCATTAAAATCAAAACCACCAAAGCCCATTCCGGGTTGAGAACGTACATCAAAACCGCCTTGCAAGAATCCGCTGCTTCTCATTTGAAACATTTCTGGATCTTCTTGAAGACCTTGCTGAGCAGCGCCGTATGGACTAGATACAAAAGGCTGATTAACTTTAGAATACCATAAGTAAGAATCATCCTCTTCTTGATCACTACTCAACATAGTCGCCACAGAAGTAGGAGATAGCAAAGAAGAAGCATAGTCTGTTGCTCCTTGAACTGTGGCACCAACTGGGTCAGTTACGATATCTGTCCATTGTTTTCCGATGTTACTTATAGACTCTGTGACCGCTTCTCCCATTCTTTCAGTAAATGAGCTTGTTTTTTCTACAGCATCGACACTACTAGTAGGAGTAGAAGGAGTTACAGCAGTAGCAGCATCGACACTAGCGAGAGTAGAAGATGCAGCAGTTTCTGGTAACAGATCATCAATATTCATGGAGAAAGCCTCTGATACATCTCCTGTAAATCCTGAAAACGTATCAGTTAACATTCCAGAAGCTGTTTCCCAAGCCCCGCCTTTTCCAAATATTGAAGTAGGTGCAGAAGTAATATTTACTCCGGGTATTTTATTAAGTATAAACTTAGAAGTGTCTGTAATAAAGCTGGTTACGCCTTTAGTTAAATCCACAAAAGGACGAGCTACGCCTCTAACAAATTTATAAGCAGATCCTAAAATTTTTGCAGCGCCTTGACCAACAGCTCCAAATTTATTTAGCCACCCAAGCGCCTTTGAGCCTACATTACCTAACGCTCCAAATATAGAACTTAGCCCCGGAATAGGTAAAAACATCATAGCAATTTGGCCTACGATGCCAATCTTATTCATGAACTTTCCAACAGATTTAAAAACTTTTTTAATAGGCTTAAAGATTTTTTTAAAAGTCTTTTTAATGCCTTTCCATAGTTTACTTAAGAAACCCATTCTTTGCTCCTTTGCTATCCTCTATATATATTAGACCAGTCGATATTACCGTAATCTATATCGCCTGTATCAGTTGTTGCTGCGCCTGCTGCTGTATTAAGCATATTAAATAAGGCTGCTCGTTGTGATGAAAAATTCTTGTCTGTCATAAAAGCTTCATTAGATAAAGCTGATTGAACTACAGTAATCATACGGTCTCTTTCTGATTGACTTGCTTGGAAAGCATAGGCAGCTGAGTCCCGAAGTTCTTGCCACATTTGAGCCTGCTCTGTTTTATCCATATCAAACTGAAAAGCTGCTTGTTGCTGGTTAGCGGCATTCTCTGCAGCCGTATCAGCTAGGTTAGCTTGCCTTCTCCAATTAATATTAGACTGCTCAATAGCCTGAGCATTTGCTGCATTCCACTGTTCTGTCTGATAATCCATCTGTGCATTAAACTGCTCTACTTGAGTAGTAATCTGTGCATTAAATTGATCAGCCTGTAATTGATTTCCTGCGTTAATAGCTGCCTGCCTATTTGCTTCTGAAGCATTAAACTGAGACATAGCGTTAGCCTGAGAAGCGTTGAACTGACTCATGTTAGCCGCCATGCTTGCCATAAATTGATTCGTTTGATTCTCTGAAGAAGCATTGAATTGTAGGGCAGCATTTTGAGCAGCTTGATCAGATAACAATCTTTGCTGAGCCATTTGCTGATCTAAAATTGTTGCCTGCTGCTGATTATTAAGATTAGCCATATCCATTGCTAAGAAGTTTCTAGCGTTCTCAATAGCTAGCCTTGTGTTCTGGTCAGCAGTAGCTAGGTCCATTTGAGCCATCATAGTAGCATTCTGCATAGCAGCCTGTTGCTCATTATTAAGATTCTGTAGAGTTGCTGTTTGCATGAACTGACTATTAGCAAGCTGTGTCTGCTGGTCAAAATTAAACTTAGTCATATCCATGTTTGCATTAATCTGAGCATTAAACATGGCAGCTTCTTGAGCTTTATCTAGGTTTGCTAGGCCCATCTGCTGAGCTAACTGAGCATTTAACTGAGCAGCCTGCATACGTTTTTCATACTGAGCAAGCTCTGCTACGTTTTGAGCAGACATAGACTCTGAATCAGCTTGGTTCTTAGAAGTAAGATTAGCTAAAGAAATTTTTTCTTCCATAGATAAATTAGCTAAATCAGCCTGTTGTAAAAGCTGCTGATTATCTGACATAACCTGAACATAGTTATTCAGTTCTTGCATACGGAATCTATTAGCTTCAGTAAAGTTTGCTGCGTCTGCTGCAGATCTTTCGGCTAAATTAGCAAGTTCCATTTGTTGCTTATTTGAAAGATTTGCAAGGTCCATCTGCTGTGCAAGCTGTGCATTAGTTTTACGGAAGTCTACAAGAGCGTTTAAGTTTGCAAGCCTCGTCTGCTGCTCTGCAGTCATGTTAGCTCTAGCGGTAGCATTACGCTCAGTAAGTTCTGAAAGTTCTACTTTTAAAGCCGCATCAAGATTAACTTGTTCCATCTGCTGAGTTAGTTCAGCTTGCCGAATACCTTTTTGAACCTGTGCATTATATTCAGCTAACTTAGTTTGTTGCTCTGCATTTAAATTCTCAGAGCCTGCTCTATTTAAAGCTTCTAAGTTAGCCAATTCAGTTTGTTGTTGCTGACTAAAGTTCTGAGAAATAATCTGCTGACGCATTTGAGCGTTTTGACTAGACTCTTGAAGACGCTTGTTTAAGTTAGCTAATTCTACTTGCTGTGCAGCACTAAGATTATCTGCAGAAGCCTGATTAAGAGCAGTTAAGTTTGCTAAAGTAATTTTTTCTTCTGAGCTTAAATTAGCTAATTCAGCTTGTTGACGTAGCTCAGTGTTTTGTGACATAACTTGAGCATAGGTCTGAAGTCTAGTTAGCTCAAATCTATTTTCTTCAGTAAAGTTAGCGGAGTCTGCTGCTGCTTTTTCTGCTAAGTTTGCTAAACGAACTTGCTGATCATTAGAAAGATTAGCCATGTCCATTTGTTGTGCAAGTTGGGCATTAGTTTTCTTAAAGTCCACAAGAGTTTGAAGATTTACAAGTCTTGCTTGGTTTTCTGCTGTCATTGTTTCTCGTGCAGCAGAATTCTTTTCAGATAAATTAGCCAATTCAACTTGTAAAGAAGTGCTTAAATTAGCTTTCTCCATGTCTTGCTGAAGCTCAGCTTGACGCATAGTGCGTTGAATTTGAGCTTGGTAAGATGCTAAACGAGCAGCTTGGTCTGCGCTAAGGTTTTGTGCGCCAGCAGCGTTTAAAGCTTGAAGATTTGCAAGCTCTGTTTGTTGTGCAGCACTTAAGTTTTGAACGGCTGCTTGCTGACGTTGGGCTGATTCTTGAGCGGCTCTTTGTTGTTGAAACTGTACATCAGCCATTCGAGTTTCTTGCTGTTGTTGAGCAGTTAAAATTTGAGCCTGCTGTCTAAACTCGCCTTGTTGTACTTTAATCTGTTGAGACATCTGAGCAGTCTGCGAAGCCGCTGTTTGGCGGTTTGCAAGATTCTGAAGACGGATATCTGCAATTTGTTGAGATTGAGCTAAGTTAGCCTGTTGCTCGTTGCTTAAGTTTTGTGCTGCACGTTGTTGAAGTGCTTGTGCATTAGCTTGAGCCATTGGTAACGCACTTTGAATAATTGCGTTAAATAAAGCATCGCGTCCTACCGTCGAGGCACTAAGGCCTCGCTGTGCCATCTGTTGCTCTATGGCTGCTACTGCAGGTCTAGCCC
>Ga0208644_1002222_pt1 | contig 15631 bp, 10 predicted proteins | sample VirMetDEL_Nov_18_FD_184517 | JGI IMG/M metagenome (GOLD analysis project Ga0208644, IMG submission 184517) | Aqueous microbial communities from the Delaware River and Bay under freshwater to marine salinity gradient to study organic matter... | ecosystem: Environmental > Aquatic > Marine >... | reverse complement strand
TTTCTTTTTTCATAATTATTCCTATTACTTTGTTTCCTATGAACAGTCCAACAATCAGGGCAATATTCCTTTAACTCACTGGGGGCAACAAATGTTTTTTCACAAACTACACATCTACTCATGTTAACTTACTTCCATCTTTTTTCTTTATGTTCTTGATAATCATATTTCTTACACCAAAGCCTAATTGTTTTAGAGTAGATTCAATTACATCAATATCTATGGCTTGTTGCATTACTTCTTCAAAATGTCTTTTGATTCTAATTACCCCGATTTCTTCAGTGAATGTTGAATCCTCGACTAGTTCATAATTCTTTTCAATAAATTCAATTTCAGGACTTGATAACCCTTCCCACTCACGTCTAACGGTTTCCCTATCCTCGTACCCAATATCTTCAAACTGTAAGATCCATGAAATTATCTGACTTCCTTCTTGCTCTATAATATCGTCTATTAGGGTGGGGTTTTCGGGGTAAGGTTCAGTCCTTGTATTATGAATTAATGATAATCTTCTTGAATACATTGGGTTTTTTTCTTTTTCTGGAATTTTGGCCAAGTAATTTCCAGAAGCCCATATCTTTAGTTTTGATTCAAACTGGGTTGAATCTTGGTGGAACCTTCTTTCAGTTCTTACACTTTCACCAGTAAGTGTTTTTAATTGTGTAAAGTCTTTCCAATCAATGGGTAAATCTTGCAATACCAATAACCGTTTGTTTTCAATCTTCGCCCTGATAAATCTGTCAGTCAATAATTGATCAAGTTCAACTGTCAATCCATATTCACCCAACAACTTGACAAGTATGGTTAACCCTGTACTTTTTCCAGTAGATGGTTGACCATGAATAACTGAAATCCTTGAATCTAAATTTCCAGAAAACATTGAAAACAATCCAGCCTTTAATCTTGGATATTCTGATTCTGGAATATTCCCAAACATTACATTAAAGAATTTTTCAGGTTTGGGGCAATCAGGAATATATTCATAATCACTGAATCCCATATCTGCTATATCTTCAGTTTCGATCAACTGTTTTTCGGATTTAGAATATATTCCGTTTTTGAAAACTATCAAGTCTTTATTGGTTTTTGGTATGGCTGGTAGTAATCCAGATAATTTGAAAATAACTGAATTAAAATCTGCTTCTTCTATCTCAGTATAAAGATCAAGTAATTCTTCTTTCAATGACATATTGGCTGGTTCTAAAAATCCCTTTTTGTTTTCCCAGATTTCTTTGTCATTTTTGTATAACTTTCTTGATCCGACTAATTCTTTTGCAATCTCGGTTCTGTCAAACTTGCTTCCTTTTGGTCTATGAGCCTCTAGTTTTTTATCATCATCATAGACTTCATTTATTTTCACTTCAATATTGGAAAATTCCCTACCTGAAAAATCAGGTGTTGTTTGCCAAAGAACATACATTTCTCTAATCTTTGATATTGCTTGTTGACGGGTTAATCCGTCAGTGTTGCATTGTAGGGCGGCATTAAAAAAATAATCATTTGATTCACCCCTACTTGGTGGTTTTCCATTAAGAAATTTTTGCCTCAGATAATAATGTCCTTGTCTATTTCTTTCTCTAGGTGTTAATTTAAGATTTTTACAAATATTATCCAAAAAATCATGGAAGTTCATACCATTGGCGTCAAAAATTATATTTGTTCCAATATTTTTATATTCAACTTCCCTATCCAGTTTTTTATGAAAGATTTTTGATCCAATTCCAACACAATAATGTTTTGAACCTTGAATCTCGGCTATCTTATCCTTTGATACATTATAATCAAAAAGTTCAACTTTTTGGATATGACCAGTAAGATTAACAACGTAAAGATGAAACCCTTTACCAGTTTCAGTAATAAGGTGTGAACTTTTAAAATTATTAACAAAGTCAATAAATCTATCTTTTAAATCTAAATCAATAATACAAGTACCAGCACCTTCTATTGGAATTACCCCATAGTTTTCATCTTGTCTAATATTCTGTAACTTTCTAGTATTTGCAGCCTCATAGCGGTAATCTGCTTCTTTTTGCCCCATAGGTATTGGAAAACAATTAAACCCTGATTCTCTAAATAATTTGATATAATCCTCTTTAGAAAGAGATTTATCGTAGTTATCATTACTCATATTATCATATCCTTTTCTGTGGTAGGACTAGGTATGGCAGAAGGGAAATCTTCCCCTTCTTTATCAATCATAAATTGAATCATCAAGGCTTCAATAACTTTTGATCTTTGTTGAGAAGGTACAATATCATTAAAGTTTTCCAGTACAACCACATTGATTGAATAATTCTGTATTGCTTTCATAACTTACCTACCTAACTATTAGAATATAAACCCACCGATAAGTACGAATTTCGTTTTTTTGTTTTTCAGTTATTAGTCTGAATAACGTAATAACGTAAGAAAGTACAGTGTTTATTACGTTATTACGTTTTTCAGCAAACCGACAAAAAAAATAAACTTCCATGACTGGAGTGGAAATGAAGGTCACTCATAAAAAATACTGATGTGCGAAATTCGTTAATAAAAGGCGTAAGATATTTGGTTACACGCCGTAACAGGGATTCGAACCCAAGGTATAACGCCGTAACAGGGTAAGGCGTCGTACCTTTACTACGAATCCCTAATCTGGCGTTGAACTAAGAGGTTAACGCCTTTCCAAAAAATATGAGTTCGTAATGAATTACTTCCACTAATGAATAAAAATAAAGTAATTATCTCTTTTCTATAAAGATAATTTTCCTTTTTTTGTGCCTAGTCATGCCTAAACCCACAGTAACAACATGGGTAAATAGTAATGGACTGTTTGCACCTTTTACAACTCAGGCCATGGTATTTCCAGTTAATCCAACTCATACGTCAAACCCCGTCATTGGTTCAGGTTTGTTTGCAAAAAAATCCGTTTTTGTTTGGTGTGCATTGAAATCTGCTTCTGACTGATCGTCATAACAAAAATGCTCATGCATTTCTAGGCGTTCCATTGTATCGTATCGCCTTAAACATTTGATACATTTGTATTGTTTCATAATGATATAATTATCTACTAGTATATAATAGTATAATTTAATCCGAAAGGCGTCAATGTCGGGAAACCACAAACGGATTGACCTATGCTGTTCGAAACTACAAACCCGCGTCATGTTTTCGCTATCGGATCGCTTCGTCATTTAGCTTATGGCATGAATCTAGCCTTTCGATAATTATAGATAATTATACTTTATTATATTTGTTTCGCAATTTCAGGGTTCTTTTTCTTTCCTTCATTAACTTGTTAATCATATCATCACCATACCTGAGAAATTTTTCAAGGGCTTGATGATGATTATTACACAAATACCTGAATCTTTTTGGATTTTCTTTAATCTTTTTCAGTAAATCTTTATGATATTGTATATTGCCTGAGCTATTCTTTGGATAGTTTGAGTGAATGACGTCATTATCTTCGTACCAAATATGATGGAATGTCATGCCTTTTTTACTTTCCCTAGCCCCACAAAAGAAGCAAACACCCCCATATCTTTTGGCTATATCTTGCTTTAGTTGGTATAACTCAGCCTTGAGAGTTATCATAATGTTCTTTCATGTGTTCACCAAGTTCATATACCATTCCCTTGCAAAGTAAGCACCAATTATTCTCTTTACGTTTTTTAAAGTTCTTACTCATTCCTGTAAAATCCCCACTTGTGTAATGCCAAGATCAGTTCTTTTTTGGTGTGGTTATATAGATGAGTTTTAAGGACTTTGCTACTTGGAAAAGTTTCTGAACAAACTTTGCACTGATAATACCAGCGTAAGTTATATGATGTTTTACTAACGCCCATTACTTTCATTTTTTTCAAAACCGTCAAGCATTAAAAGTTTCCAAAACATGGGTGACACCAAAAACTTAAGCCAAGGTATTTTGGCTTTGGTATAATGATTTGCTTTCCATAGTTCACACTTTCCATTATTACCCTTGATGTACCAAGTTAATCCCTTATCAGGCATATCAGTTTCATCAACTGTTTTTATTTGAAATTTTTTACCAAGTAGTGCGTTTGAATTATTATAAACAATTTCTTTTAGATTAGGATCTTCAAAGTCTTTATCACTCATTTTTTCTATTGTTGTCCATTGATCTACTTCTAATACTTTCATGCACCGTTTACCTCATACAAGACAACAGCAATAATATCATTACCCACTTGACTTACTGTGATGTTATACACCTTGCTTTGTACACTTAGTTGATCCAAAAAATCATTGGTTAAAGTTTCCAAATGGATTTGAGCCATATCACTTGTATTACTTACTCTAACAAATTTTACTTGCATTATTCATCTTCCTCGCTTTCTTCAAAAAAAGAAGTATTGTCGGTATCACTCAAAATTTGTGATAACCGATATTGTGAGTAGCACATGGTTATAAACCCCTAACCCTAATGGCTTGGTTACCTTTGATGTTTTCTGTAAAAACACCAACGATTTTACCTATCCATGAGTTGGAATCGCCACCAAAAGTATCAACAAAGTAGTTGATATTTTGTTGGTTCAATGTCCATTTTCTAGTGCTGACTACACCCTTCATTGTTACCTCAACGGTACATTTTGGTTTAACACCAAACTGGCTTGGTTCGTCTTTGACTTCGGAAGTTACTTTGAATGTAACACCGTCAACACCAACCAAGTCCTTACCACTGATGTAATCACTTTCTGTTTTTGTGTATTGTGTCATTTTGTTTTTCCTGTCAACAGATCAACTTTGCCCAGTTCTTTTAGAATACTCATCTTGTATTAGAATACCTAAACTGGTTTTGATTGTACGCTTGTCTTTATCTGCTATGTATTTTAGTAGATTAAGATCGCCCTCGTCAATCGCTACGGTTGTATGTGCCAACATTATAGTATAATCTATACTATAATAAATAGTTATCTAAATTAATCTAATTTTGGTTTTTTTGCCTTTCTTACCTTTCTTACCTTTTTTAGAACCTGTAAGGCTGGAACCAAAGCTATTAAACTCATCTTTAGTTTTTGTAAATTCAAACCCTAATATAGTTTCGGATTTCTTCTTTTTCTTTCCACTTGTTTTCTTCATCTCAGGTGTGGCACTAGTTAATCTATTTGGCACTCGTTTGGAAACCCTAATGTCTTGTTTTTCTAACTTTGCGATTTTCGTATCACCGTAAATCAGATCCTTTCTATTATACACGTTTAAAACCGAATCTAGTCTTACGTTGCCGATAAAGTCTTTATCCTTTCTTGTTTTCTTTTTACCAATACTTGATCTATTTCTTATATCAATAAACGGTACTGCCCCCACTCTTTTATAACTATAAAATACTGGGGCTGAGGGCTTGGTAACACTTGTAGGTGATTTGGTAGATGGTGATTTTGTTATTTGAATTTTTGTGGGTGATCCAACACTTGTGGGTGATGTTGGGCTTGTGGGTGATGTTGGGCTTGTGGGTGAAGCACTGGTTATATTTTTGCTAAAAGAAGTTCTGCTTCCTATTGAACTACTTATTGATCCTACACTTCTTGATGAAAAACTACTGGGTGAACTAATACTGGTTGAGGCTGATATGCTTTTTGATGATGATGAAAAACTACTGGGTGAGCTTACACTTCTTAATGATTTTGAAGCACTTGATTTGATTACACTTGAAGATGATTTCGAAACAGTTGCACTTTTTACAGTTGCACTCTTTTGAGGTTGAACAATTTTTGCGGTTATATTATTCACTGTTATATTTTGTTGACCTTGAGCAATTTTTGAACCCCCAACAGTTATCAATGGTGTTGATGTTGGTGTTGATACTTTATTGATAAAACTATCAAACGCTTCACTTACTTTATCGGTTTTTGTTTTTGATGGGGTTGTACCAAGTCCTAGAGTTTTACCTTTCATTATATTTTGTTGATCAATAATAGCTTTATCAATATCCAATGATGGATTGATTTCTTCTTGTAGTTGTTTAAAGCGTTGCATTTTTGATTCCATTATCCTACCTGACCTTGGATTTGTTATTAGCCTATATGGATTAAAGGTTCTAACAGTTTGCAAATTCTTTGCCAAAGACATACCAGCCTGATAACCTTTGATAATGTCTTTTACTCTTTTAATTGGTGGGGCTATAATAATTTCAGATTTTGTATCAATAAGTATTTCATCACCTGTAAATTTTTTTATCTGTCTTGCTACATTTTTTGCACTTTGCATTGTTATAGAACTGGTCATACGTTTAAGAAACTGTTCAGGTAATCTTTCAAGTCTTAAACCAGTTGTAGGTTCTACTATTCCTTTACCTTTTAAGGTTTTACCAAATAATTTTTCAACCTCTACACTTGGGTTACTGCCTAATGGTACGTCTTTGTTATCTAAAAATTCTGCTACTTTTTTCGTAAATGTTGATTTAGTTGGAGCTTTTGCTTTTTGTACAACACCAACTTCTTCGATTTTTCCTTTGCCTTTTTTAAATATAATTAATTCTTTAGCACTTCCTTTTCCACCCATTTGATGAATGAACCCTTGATAACCTTCTTTCTTTGCTTGTTCAATATCTTTAAGAAAAGTTTCTTTTTTAGGATCAAGTGCTTTAACTCTCTTTAATTTAAAATCATCAGCCAATTCAATTCGTAAAACCACTGGCTTACCACCCCTAGACTTGGAAGCTTCTTGAGCAAACTTTAAGGCTCTTTTAAAATCAGGTGTAAAAAACGCTGTGTCAGGTGGCGATATTTCGGCTGATCTTTGAGTTGCATATTCTTCACTTCTGCCAATTCTTTTAAGATAAGCCTTAGTTGATAGCCCAGCCTTTTTGAAGTTAAACCCCTTGTCTAAAATGGATCTTGCACTTGCGTCAGTTGTACCTTGATAAAATACATTCTTTCCTTTCATTGGGAAATAACGTTCTTCAAGATCACCAATAACTTTTGAAACTTTTGTTAATCTTTCGCCAGTTGGTATGAAAGTGTAAGCCTTTGATAATTTTTTCGGCACTGTTCCAAAAGTTTGTTTGCCCCCAGCGTATAACGGCTCAATAATTATATCTTCTTTTTTAATTCTTGTTGGTTTGGGTTTAAAGGTTGCACCAGCTTTTGCTTCTGGACTTTGTTTGAATAATCTTTTTTGTTCTTTTAATGCCTCTTTAATTAATAACCCTCTTGATTGTTGTTCTCTATACTTGATAATTTTTTTAAATTCTTTATCAGCCTGACCAACTTGTTTTATTCCTATAACCTTTCTTTCTTTATCGATCACGATTTTTAGAACTGCCTCACCTTTTACTTTGGCTGGTGTTTTTTTCAAGGTTGATGGTAATTCAGAAAACCCTTTTTTTAGAATATATTTTGCTTCTTGTACTGTCGCACCAAAATAACGAACCTCAAGATTCTTTCCTTCTGCTTTGCTTAATTCTTTAGCCACAAATTTTGCTTCAGCTTGTGCCTTTTGGGTTATAGTGAATGGTGACTTTTTTTGTAAGCTTACTGCGACATCAATATCACCAGCCTTAACTTTGTATTCTTTAAGTAGTTGAGTTATTTCAGCTCTTGATCCACCTATTTGCCCCATTGGTTCTAGGACTTGTTTCATCTCTTTTTTACTAGGATTTTGTAATTTGTACAAAGCCTCATTCAATGCTTTGTTTTCAGCCTTGGTTAAGTTTTCAATTTCAATATCAGTATTACGAATTTTAGTAGGTGCCGTATAACCTCTTTGTGCTACGTCGGTTGCCACTTCTATTAACTCAACTTGTTGAGGGGATAACTTTCCTTCAGCTAGTAATTGTTTTGCCAAATCTAAATTAAACCTACCTTGTAATTTTCCACCTTGACCAACTTCAAAAGCAAAATCGGTTCCTACTTTTGCTAAATCAGCTTGTGGTAATCCTTTAACAAATCCAGTTGGTGTTTTTGTTATAACTGGTTTGCCAAGTATTGATACTGTTTTACCAGCAAGAATTTTTTCACCCAGTTCTGATACTGGATAATAGATAGGCTTAACACCAGTGGCTAAAATTTTTCCACTAGTTCTTATCACACCTCTAGCTGTTAAAGCGTCTAAAACTGTTAATGGTGCTACGACGAATGATTGACCAAGATTTTGTTGCCATGTTTGTTTTTGCATTTGTGCGTAACTAGCTTCAAATCCACCCCCTACATCAAATGCCAATTTACCTTCAGATAATGGTTGAAATGTTTTTTCAAACCCAACATCATAATATGTTTTGGCTATGGGTAATGGTTTTACTGGCTCTACTTTGTTGTTTAAAACATAAGTGTCTAATGCTTGACCACCCTCGGTTATAAGATTTAATGTACTTGTAATCAAGTTTCCAGCTTGTACTCTAGCCCCAGCCAAAATATCAGTAGGATCTTTTTCAGTTTGTCTTATCGCACTTTCTTGCTTTTCGGCTATGAATTGATATAACCCTTCAAGTGGTAATATTTTTGCATTAGTATATTTTTGCTTAGCCAATTCTTTTTCATAAAGATATTGCGAAACCTTTTCGGCTGTTTCTTTATCTTTAAATTCATAAGTTATCGGGGCTTGAGCCGTGTATGTTTTTCCACCAAGTAATGGAATTTGTACAGTTTCAGTTTTACTTGGATCAGTAACTTGATAACGTATGTATTCTCTTAAATCTGGAGCTCCTTGAAACTCAGGTTGTTTGGGTACGTCACCTTCTTGTAATCTTACTTCCCAATTTTTAACTTGTGTGTATCTTTTTTGAGCCTCTTTAAATCCTTTATCAAAACTATCAGCCCAATTTTTACTAGGATCGGCACTAAAAACAGTACCCGATATTCCCAAACTTTGTTGATAATAATCACCTAAACCTAAACTATCAAAATATTTTTTGCTTTCAGCTTGTGCCACGGCTGTTTTATTTGCTTCTAAATCTGCTTTCTCACTAGATGATAAAAATTTTGGATCTATGGCTTGAGCTAAACTTGCTGAGTAAGTTGCCTGTGATGAGGTTATAGTACCACCTTGTAATCTATTAAGTTCGGCTTGTTGCGAAGTTAATATTTCAGCATTACCACTGGCTCTTAATCCAGCACTTTGTCTTAATGCGTTGGCTCTATTACGATCTTCAGCAATTATAAGTTCTTGCCATGCTTGAGGATTATAACCTTCAATAAAATAATATGAAGCTTCAGCGATTTTTCTATTAATGTTTCTAGTTGCACCTTTACTAATCATATCTTGAGCTTCAGCCAATGCTCTTTCTGAAGCCCCACTTCCCATTTTTGAATATAACATTGATCCAGTATAACTTTCTCTATAAGACCAAACGGCACTTCTAAACTCTCTTTCGGTTGTTACTGTTTTTAATCTAGCTTGTAACTCGGCTTCTTGTTTTTTTAATGCTTCTACATAATTATATGAATCCTCTGTCATACGTTGTTTTGTTGCTTCAGGATTTTTTCCTTTCCCATATTTAATTCCACTAATCCAGTGACTTAACATGTTTACTCTTTTATTTTCATAATATGCGTCTTGTTTTTTCTTTTCTTGATAAGCATTGTAGTCAGTTTCATACTTTGCCTCAGCTTCAGCCTTTGTTTTTAGTTCGGGTAATGATGATTCAATTTGTGCTAGTTTTTTCTTTGCTGTTTTTTGTTCTTGAATGTATGATATGTATTTGTCAACCTCGGCTACTGCTGAGGGGCTTGGAGCTCTATTTCTTGAATAAGAAGCTTCTAATTGTCTTTGCTGTAATATTTTATCATCTGGAATAGTTTCAGGTAATTTTGCCCTTTCAAGTGCCTGTTGTTTTGTTGCCTCATCATATTCTACCCTTGCCGTTGTCGTTGGTTCTTTGCTATAATCTTCTTGACTGGACAATGGTTGATATAATATAACCTAAGTTAAAAAGATTCTTTATATAATACAAGCCGTGTTAAAAGATGTTTGGCTGATATAAGCATTATAGAATTTGGCGTTTATGGATTTATTGCATACTCGGGATTGTTAATGCTGATCATTTCAACCATTAGAGAAACACCACAAACCAAAAGCCAAAGTTTTGCTAGAGCCATGTATCTTATTCCTTCAATCATTTGTGCTTTCTTGTTGGCTTCTTCAGGTCAAGTCATTGGGTTATATGATGTTGAGATTGAGGTTGATGATGGCTCAAGTGGTACCCATTCTGGGTTAACCTTGAATGAGCATAATCATTACACCATAACCTTACAAAATTCTATTTGGATCTTGGTTAACTTTATGGTGGGAATTATAATGACATTCCATGTGATACTTCAATCACTTCAGTTGTTATTGTTTAGAGAGTAATTCTAAAAAAAATACATTCGCCATAGAACTTATATAGTATAATTTTTCGGGCTTTTTTAAACCCAAAATATTTTTCTCAAATACCTCTAAGGTATGCGATAATCGTTCTTGCTAATAGGATAACATATATCATTGTTATACCAGCCACAAAGATTGCTGGTACTCCAAAGTACGTTAAGATTGTAAAAATGTACGTTCCAGTGATGATTTGGAATAACAAAAGTGCGACCCTCGCAGCTTCACCTATGGGATTCGTTGTTACTGCATTTTCATCTAAGGTTATGATTTGATTTGTACCGTTTGACAAATCACTAAAACTGTTATAGTTTGTATTCTCAGTTGTTTCTTCATTTAATAGGTCAATCATTTTTGTATTTGTAAAACTACCTGTGGCTGGATCTAATGCCACCAAGTCAACACCAATAATATCACCAATGGTATATTGTACACCAAACATTGAGAATGAAGCTATGTAGCATGACAATACAACGATCAGTGCTTTTTCTATCACTTTCTAGTTACACCCCATGCTAAGAAAGCTAACAAGGCAAATATGCCTATTAATGCTGGTGGTAAGTTTATAACTTCAAAGTATGCCAAACCAGCGATTGCCGACACACCTATTATAACACCAGCCACAGGATTTATTCTGTTAAAGCCTACCATTGAAATTATTACAACAAACAAGGTTATCAAATCTAATGCACCGAACATTCCATTGGTACCATACTGGCCAGTTCTAAAGTCAGTAATTTGAGTAAGTAATGGGAAGTTACCAAAGGTGGTTGTTACAGTATAACTTGAGCCTGAGTTTGGTACGTTTTGATCAGCACACTCTACGGTTATAACTTCATTACCTTGGTTGTTAAACTGCATTATAACAGCTTGATGTTCAGCGTCTAAAGCTGTTGCCGTCATGTCTTCACCTTCTACATATTGCAAAGTTTGTTGACCAAATTTGAAACCAACGTCACAAGTCATATCCTCGTAGTTTGTAGGATATTCGATTTCAAGTAATACAACATCACCATTATCAACCCTAGTGTATTTGGTGGTACTCAAATCTTCTTGGTTAACTGCGTCAATGTCAAACCAATCTGCACCAGTTGTTGGGTCATAAGTTACAATACTCAAGTTCTCAGTTGTTGTTGCATTGACCACGTTACCCACACTGGTGTTACCAAGTGGTGAGTTAACCAACACCATAAAGGCATAGTTTGTATCATACTGTAATTGGTTATACAGGTTCAAGTAAGTATTTCCAGTTGTACCTATCAGGGTTGATGGGTTACTGGAATATGGTGTTGAGTAATAGACACTATAACTTGTTACGTTGCCTTGGAAGTATGCTGGCTCAGTCCAGTCTATGATACTACTGGTGCCAGTTGTACCAAAGGCTGTTGCGTCGTCAACATTGGTATCAAAGTTTTGGCCGATTACTGTATTTGATAAAGCACCTTCACCAATGGTTGAAACTGCACTAACTTCATAATCATAAGAGTTAGACCAGTTTAAGACGGACATATCAGTATAAGTCAAAATCAAACCAGTAGTTTTGATTAACGAACTATCACGGTAAATCTTGTAACCAATTATAGTACCGTCAGAAGTTGGAGTAGTCCATGTTAATTTTGTTGTACCACTGAGTATTGATAATGTTGGGGCTAGTGGAATATTGGGTGTGGTTATATTGGAAGTGGTACCAAGTCCTTCACCAACATTGTTGGTTGCCTTTACTTCGTAAGTATATTGGGTGTTAATGGTTTTAACGTCAGTGTCAGTAAATGTCAAGATACCAGCACCAACGTTTGTGATTAATGAACCATCACGATACACATTATATCCAGTCAAGGCTGATCCACCATTATCTACTGGGGCTGTCCATGTTATAACCACTGTACTTGGTGCGTTGTTAACATCTGGAATACTTGTAGAAACACTTGCTGGGGCATTAGGTACTGTTGGTGTTGCAATAGAATATGATATTGAAACTGGGCTATCACCAACATTGTTAACTGCTTCTGCTTTAAAGTACCATGTTCCAGCATTAGATACTGTGGTTGAATATGGTGATGATATATCACCAGCCACTAAGTTATAATTAATATCATCAGGTGATGAATACAAGTTAAATCCAGTTACGGTACTTCCGCCATTAGTTGCACCTTCAGTAAATGTTGTAGTTATTGTTAATGGATTTGCGTTAGGATCATTTATGGCCAAACTTAAACTTGGTGCGTCAGGTACCGTTGGTGTACTAATAATTGCATTATTTGATAAAGCCCCAACACCTACACCGTTAACGGCTTCTGCTTTAAAGTACCATACCCCAGCGTTTGGTACTGTGATATTAGATGGGTTACTGGTGTTACTTGCTTGTAAGGTGTAAGTTATATCGTCAGTTGAAGTGTAAATGTTATAACCAGTGATTGTACTTCCACCGTCATTTAATGGGGGTGATACGGTTACAGTTACGGTTAATGGACTTGGATCAGGATTGTCGATTGATAGTGTCAATCCTTGAGGTGCGTCAGGTACGTTTGGTGTTGTAATTTGTGCAGAATTTGAATCAACTGAAGTACCATGAGTTGATACTGCTTTAACGGTGTAAGTGTAAGTTCCAACTGTTGGTACAATATCCATATAACTTGAAATTAGACCAACGGTTGTTACTAAAGAACCGTCACGCCAAATCTCAAAGCCTGTTAAAGTTCCAGTTCCAACATTAGTTGGTGCTGACCAACTGACGGTTATATCAAACGGATTTAGGTTAGGGTTATTGATTGAAGTTGAAACGCCCGTTGGTGGATCAGGTGGGTTTCCATAAATTGCACTTGCTGAAGCTGATTGAGATCCCTCTCCTACGCCTGAAACAGCACTAACAGTATAGGAATATGTTTGACCTAAATTTGGTGGTGTGTCAGTTGTACTTGTGCCCGTTACTGTTTTGATATAGTTTGTGTCACGATATAACTTGTAACCTGTGATAATATCATCAGAGTTTGGTTGAGTCCATGAGATAGTAATTGGATTGCCATCTTGTGCTGTTACTCCTGTAACTTGATCAGGGACATTCCAAGTTGTTTGACTAGCTGTGTTACTTGCTGTTGCCGATGGTATGCCATTGGCTAAGGTAAAAACTCGGTAATAATAATCAGTGTTTAAAGTTAATCCTGTATCTGAATAAGTTGTTCCAGTACTTCCAGTATCTGACACAATAGTTGTCCAAGTGCTTCCATCAAGGCTTCTGTCAATTTGGTATGATGTTGGTGTTGTTCCAGAAGTTGGGGCTGACCATGATAAATCTAGTTGATTAGCAACGGTTTCTGATAAGCTCAAATTAGTTGGTGGATCTGGGGGTGGGGTATCTATGAACACTTCTACTTCCCCAGCACTGTAATCACTTACAAAAATATAATCTAAATCAGTATTTGCAGTATTGTGAATTAATTTAATTGCTATTGGGTAGGTAAATTGTCCGTTACCTGTTCCCATTCCGTTACCATAGTAATCCTTGTAAATATAATCAGTTTGTGTTGGATTTAATTCAAAAACGTAAATCAATCCATTTACGCCATCTATCCAATGAAGATCCCCGTTAGTGTCATCAAAATCAAAACTATCCCAACCTGAAGTTAATGTAGGACTAGACGTTACACTAGATGGAATTAATGTATGTAATCCAGTTCCATAATTTCCAAAATAAGTGTTTATTTTGATATTGCCTGACGTATCTTTACATTCAAAAACATAACCCTTAGCGTATGAAGTGCTATCTGCACCCGAAGCACAAGCCCAATTCATATAATTATTCCATTCAACACTTTGAGGATAAGTCATACTTGAAATTGTAAATCCGCTACATGTTACTTTTGCACTCATATATTCAGTATAACAATAATTATTTGAATTACTATAATCATGGTCATAACCTCTACCTGAAGATAATGATGGTGTAATTTGACTTCCAACAACTGGTGTAGTTGGGTTATTATTGTTAAAGCTCCACGTTACTGCTTTGTAATTATTACCATAATCACTAAGGGCATAACTTGAACCTGAACCTTGTACAGCTATACCCCCTTTAGGTACGTTGACAGTTACACCACCATTACTATTTTCTGTCCAGACACCATTTCCAGTGTTTTCATTAAACCCCATTAATGTTCGAGTTGCTGAATAATCTATCATCATTACTCTACCGTTTGGATCTCTATCTGAAAAATCCCAGACATTTAAATATGGAGTAGTAAATGTAGAATCCCAAAAAGGATCTATGGATAAAACTTCGTTAAAGTTTGTTGGTTCTTTTGCATACTTGAAATCGAAATATGTTCCATCGCTGTTTTCTTTTGCACCCCAAAGCAAATCCTTTGAATCTGCAAAAGCGTAAGAGATTTTAGAACTTGTTAATTCATCATCAATGTTTGTGTATAGTTGAAAAGAATCATCAACAAAAAAATCCGAACCAATTAAGTTTTGAGTAAACCCAAACTTGTAAGGATTTCCAGAAATAATATTATCATTTTCGTCTATTTCCCCTAGAGTTGTTTGATCAAAGTTATAATAGCTTTGAGTAGATTCAACTTTCCATGTTGAATAATGGTAACCACTTGCAAACTTGCCAAATTCATCTTCCTTAATAAAATTCCAGTAAACGCCTTGATTATCATTCCATATTTCAAATTGGCATTCATTATCATTTACTGGCAATAATTGCCAATTATCAACACCCCATTGACTTGAATAAACTTGCCAATTTTCTATAATTTCTTCATCTTGATTTGATACATGAACGGTACAAAAATCAGGGTTAATTGAAACATCAACATTTTCTTTTAATGATTTGATTTTATAAATGCCCTCATCAAAAGTTAATTGATAGTAAGGAAAATTCCCTAATTTCAAATCCGTATACTTTGGAAAAGGGGCATTGGGTTTTTCATCAACTAAAAATATTTCATAAACATTATTTTGAATTACACCATCAGAATCAATATATTCATATAAAATATTTGGTTCAAATTGATTATTGATTTCATTTGCGTAAATTGAATTGCGATTTATGTATTCTGAATCAACTTGTGCATATACCATTGGTAAATCAAAAGGATTAGTAATTGCTAAACTAATGCCTGTTATAGCTAGACCTAGTATTGCCACAAACAATACTTTGTCTTTCATTAATCTCTACCCCTAGCACTTGCTACCATTAAGACTTTGATTATCAAAATGAATATACCAATGCTTGGGATCAGTGGAATCAAATACTGGGTTGTGTCTTTTGTTTGGTTATACACTTCAATCCATTCAGTGGACATGGTATCACCAAAACTAGTTTCAA
>Ga0208644_1002221_pt1 | contig 15631 bp, 24 predicted proteins | sample VirMetDEL_Nov_18_FD_184517 | JGI IMG/M metagenome (GOLD analysis project Ga0208644, IMG submission 184517) | Aqueous microbial communities from the Delaware River and Bay under freshwater to marine salinity gradient to study organic matter... | ecosystem: Environmental > Aquatic > Marine >... | reverse complement strand
GATAAGCGATTATCAGTTTGGCAACTCCGTAGTTGCTGAGAGCACATCAGTATTCCCCTGCTGGTGTGCTCAACTGTTTCTACGGAAACACGGCGTGTAGCCGAACTACACAAACAAACAAACAAAGGAAACACACACATGAATGCGATACAGAGAATAGACACACTTACCGACAGCGATGAGTTGTTCATCAACATGGTGGAAGCCGTGTTCGGTGACCCGACTGTTCGCTTGACCAACAACACGGTCATTCGTGATGGCTACGCTTACGGCGAGTCACATTCTGATGATTTCGTGAATGTCATGGCGGTTGCGTCATGAGTTATCAAACAGCATGGACGTTGCTCGTTGTGGGTTGTTTGGTTGCGTGGTGCGTTTGCGCATACACGGACAGGAATACTGAGCGAGCGTTTCGTCGTTACAACGGTAAGGCGTTGGGCGATGTGCTTCATGAGATGCTAACCAACGACAAGGGAGATGAGAAATGAATAATCCGTTCAGCACCGTGTTCAATGAAACTGATAAGCGATTATCAGTTCTCAAACAAGGGAGACAAGTAATGAAAGTGGAAGTGCCAGACAACGCCATAGGAATGTGGTGCGTCGTTCAGTACAGCGACGAAGACGAACCGATGGGTGAAGTGTTCATGTCGTTCGGTGAGTACATTCCAGAAGTTGATGAGAAGTACGACAGCAACGGGTTCTTGGATGAACTCGTGTTTGCGTACCCTCGTCGTGATGAAGTAAGTTCGTTGTACGAGAAAGACAACGGGTTTGATTTCTTCATACTGAGCCACGAGTTCTACTACTAACAAGGAGACAAGTAATGAAAGAAACATTCACATCGGAACAACTAAGCAACATTCTCGTTGTTGCGTCAGAGTTCATGGCGTGGTGCGCCAAGCATAAAGGTGGCGTGCTGTTGTTTGAGTTCTTGTGCGACACAAATCGTGCCGATGATGCCGAGTGCGACAAGTTGCTTCGCACCTTGTTCGCTGACGAATTGGAAGGGGGTGAATGATGACGATGATAGTTCTTACGTTCGCTGTTGTTGCGCTGTACACAACTACTTGTTGGTACAGTCTGCGCCGACACGACCAGAAGTTGCGAGCACAACTCTCGCATCCGTCAAGCAATAAACGAAAGAAATAAACTGATAATGGTTTATCAGTTCGCAATAAACAGCACCGTGACTGACTCACGGTACAACAGGCACAACCTGAGGAGGTACACAAATGCCTGACAATGAAACAGAAATACAGCCACCAGAACGTCCAGAAAGTCTGTCATGGACTTGGGATGAATGGTCAAAATGGATTAGTGACACCGCCTACTGTTGTGAGTCGTGCGAGGAAACTCGCCTGCTCACTTACGTGAGCGACAGACCTGCCTACGCCAACCCCGATGACAGGGGTGAGCGTCACTGGTATTCCACCCGTATCCGTTACGGTGCTGGCGGTGAGGGCGACGTTCTTATTCCGGAACGTGTGGTCACACGAATGGACTACATAAGCACGGACTTCCACCGAAGCGTAGAGTTTGAGAACCTTGGTTCTCATTACGATTATCTGTGCGACAGTTGCTATGGAAGTCTGTGTGAACAGGACGAGCAACGGTCAAGCAGTTACGTTCATTCGTACGGTTACCGTCCTACGCCGATGTTCTTTGACGCTGTTGGTGGTGTTGTGCGTGAGCGTGACATCATGACTCCTGCTGGCGCATCTGGCAAGCGTTCGGAAGCGTCGTACAACGGTCGTACTCGTGAGCAGTTCCCTGTGTTCGGCTTTGAGTTGGAGATGAGCGATGAGCGTGAAGAGTTGGATTACGACGAGTGCGCTTCGTTTCTCAACGACCGTATCGGTTCTTTCTCATACCTGAAAGAGGACGGTTCGGTTGGCAACGGCTTTGAGTTGGTCACACATCCCCACACACTAAATGCGTACAATCTGCGCACCGAGTTGTGGGATGCTCTCAACTACGTTCGTGAGAACGGTTGGCGTTCATGGAAGTCGTCGTCGTCGTGTGGTCTACACATTCACATCAACACGGCATCGTTCCATACGGTCGGTCATGCGATGATGTTCTTGAAGTTCATCTTTGCGAACCGTGACCCGTTGGTGCGTTTCGCTGGTCGTGACTCCACGTACGCTCGCTTTGACTACGACTCGTTCGTTCAGCGTCATGTACACACGGGTTGGAACGACAACGGTTCACCTACCTACGAGTTGGCGTCGGTTGCCGACGTTGTCAAGCGCAAGCAAGTCAACGACAACCGTTATCTTGCTGTGAATGCGCAGAACTCTCACACTTACGAACTGCGTTTCTTTCGGGGTTCACTCAACCCCAAGACTGTTCGTGCGTGCTTGGAGTTCACGCAATCACTCCACGATTACACGAGTCGCTTGACTTCGCACGATGTGCTTGTCAACCGTGCGCTCACGTGGCGTCCGTATCTTGCGTTCGTTCGTTCGCAATCCAAGAACGACGATTTCAAGTATCGGAACCTGTATGAGCGTCTGTTGACGGCACGACGTAACCCAGACATGGAGTTCATCAACTCCGAGCAAGATGACTGATAACCGTTTATCAGTTTCGTACACACACAACAAACAACAGAAGGAGACACAATAATGTGTTTATTGGTATTCATGCCTGAGGGCAAGGTTGCTTCCAAGCAATCGTTAGAGCAAGCGTCATGGTTCAATGACGACGGTTTCGGTTGGGCTATTCGTACGCCCGACAAGATACTCGTCGGCAAGAACATGGACTTTGACAAGGCGTACGAGGAGTTCATGGACGCACGTTCGTGTTACAACGGTGACGCTTTGTTCCATCTCCGTATCACCACGCAGGGTGCTACGGACTTGACGAACTGCCATCCGTTCTATGTCGGTAAGGACGAGTTGACTGTCGTCGCACACAACGGGATGCTTCCTGTTGACGATGACAAGACTGGTCGTAGCGACACTCGTATCTTCGCAGAGTCGTTGTTGCCTCAAAGTGGTGGCATCTCGTATCTGAACGGAGACTTCGGTATCAACAAACTGTCCAAGTGGGCTGAGGGTTCCAAGTTGGTGTTCCTGACTGCGAACCCGGGTTCCAAGTGGCGTTACGTCATCATCAACTCCGATGCTGGTCATTGGGGTAAGGATGACGACGAGGGCGTCTGGTTCTCCAACTCGTCGTACAAGTACACCAGACCGTCGTTTACGACGTGGCGTGGTGGCTGGGATTACGGCTATGAGTCGTCGTACGTCAATCCGTACAAGTCTCCCATCAAGACAGACGATGTTGCCGTGTTCTCAACGGAGAAAACGACTCAGTCTGCTCGTCGTGAGGAGTTGTATTACGAGTTACAGCATCACGCCTACGAGATTGCCGAGTCTCTGATTGAGATGCAACACAAAGCATCCGATGACCCTACGCAAGTGGAAGCCGACTACTACAACGTTGCCGAGGATTTGTTGGAAAGGTTCGTAAAGATTTACGCACCTTACGACCATGAGTCGTATCATGCAACGTGTTCACGTTGTGGTTCGTCCACCATTCTCTACCATTTGGATTTGCCTGCCACGCACTGCCCTGTGTGTGACTCGTGTTTCTACTGTGGTACTGACGCACTACACGAAGACGGTTCATGCTGTGACTGGCCGATGGGTTGGACGATGAGTTACCACGAGGACAGCGTCTTGGTAGAAAGGAACCCGAATGACAAAACCTACGTCGCCACGCCCTAAGCGTGTCGGCAAAACGTGGCAATGCCCCCTGTGTAACAACAGGGTGGTGTTGTACGTAAACATAGAAATACCACCGACCTGTCGTAACAGTTCGGTGCATTCCACAAGAACAATCAACATGAAGGAGAAATAGAAATGAAAACAACCAACATTCAGCAGAGCACGGTTCGTCGTCGCATGAAGTCCCTACGAATTGACATGGGGATAACACAAGGCGATTTAGCCAAAGCAGCAGGCGTAGACAGAAAGACTGTGAACCGTATTGAGAACGGTCACTTCTCTCCGAGCCTTGACACATTCTTCCGTTTCTGCATCGCACTTGACGTGCGACCGGCAGACGTCATGAAAGGAATCCGTAAATGAAAACGGCAACCAAATGGGGTAACCCAGAAGTGGACCATCACTTCTTTGACCGAACTCCGTTCGGGGAGGTTGAGTTGCTCAACTTCTACAAGAACAGTCCGTACGAGTACACAATCTTGTTGGAACTGCGACGTGGTATCACCATCATGGACCCACCAAGGTTCACGTGGTGGAACTGTAACGTTCAGGACGCCTACGCAATCTTCGGTATTGAACAAACCGAAGGAACGATGTGGGGGAGAGGATGGTAAATCATGACACAGTTTCGTTTCGTTGTTGATAAGGCACCGAACTTTGCTAGGGCAAACTGTAAGGGTGTGCCCACCGAAGTGTTCTTTCCGAACTATTTACAGTTTCGTGGGAGGATTACACCGAAGCAAATTGCGAAAGCGAAACAGTATTGTGACGCTTGTTCAATCAGCAAAGAGTGTTTGGAGTATGCCTGCCGCACCGACTCCGTTGGTATTTGGGGTGGTATTTATGTATCGGAACATCTAGCAAGAAAGTTGAGGGAAGAACATGGCTGGTCGCTACACCGTGAAGTTGTCGTTGACTTTGGATGAGATACGTGCGATTGTCAAATCGTTGAGTATCGGCGCCGACCAAGTAGGCAAGAAACTTGACAGGCTTCGTGGCACGTATCGTGCCCCGGACGTGTTGGACGAGTATCAACTGTTGACGCACACAAAGTTGCACTTTGAGCGTGCGTTGACGGAAATCGTTGACAGGGAGGTGGAAGATGCCAAGTCGCATGACTTACGTTCGTAGGCGTGTGATGGTGGCATCTGTGTTGGTTGCGTTCGCATGGGTGGGGGTACAGGTTGCCCCCGCCCTTGCGCCACCGACAGTAGTGTCATGGACGCCTTGGATTGACCGTGAAGTAGCCCAAACATCTATTGTTCCACCTGAAACGACGGTTGAAACTGATAATCAGTTATCAGTTCCGTTGTCAGATTTCTTGTGCCCTGATGCTGTTGCGTTGGGGTATTCGTTGGGTTGGAACGTGGACGATTTGGACGAGTTGGATTACGTGATTTGGCGTGAGTCCAGATGTTTACCTGATGTGTATTACGCCAAGGACCCGAATGGTGGGTCTCATGGGTTGATGCAAATCAACGGTTTCTGGTGTTTGCCTTCTCGGTATTATCCGAACGGATACCTTCAAACACAAGGCATTCTTTCCACGTGCAAGAACCTGTATGTTGCCACAATAAATCTTATTGCGGGGTTGGAAATCTTCAATTACGCCAAAGAAAACGGGGGTAACGGATGGCAACCTTGGACGATGCCGAAAGATTTCTGTGCGTCAGTCCACCGACGTTGCGGAACGCCTGTTATCGTGGGGGGGTAAGGGGGGGCAGTAGCCAAAGCCCAAGCATTACGCATCGCAACCTGAAAGGTTGGCGATGCTAAAACGAACACAAGAGAAACAACGAAGGAGAGATAGATGAGAATTGACGAAGCCAACAAGCGTGTGTACGTTCGCCAGTCATGGCTCGGTGATGCGATGCTGTGTCAGGAACGTGGACGTCGCATGATGGTGTCACCAGAATTTCGCACAACGAACGACTCTGCTGTGATGGGCACGGCTGTGCACGCCGGTATTGAGGCGGTGTTGTGTGGCAAGATTGACGCAAAGGACGCACATCATGTGTCCGTTGCGAAACTGAACCACATCAAAGAAACCGAACATGTGAAGGTGACGAACACGGACCCTTCCACGTGGGAGGATTTGGTTCGGTCAATGACGAATGCGTTTGTGTCAAGTGTGCTACCTGAGGTTCCGTTGGGTGGCAAGTCTGAACACAAGTTTGAGTATTTCTCAAACGCAATGGTTGACGGTTACGCAATTTGGTTTGAAGGAACGATGGACTACTTCCACCCCACAGGTGTGTGGGATTGGAAGACGGCTGCGAGAAAGTATTCGCTGTTGGAGAAGCAAACACAGTCCATTCAGGCAAGTATCTATTCTGGTTACGCTTTGCAGTCTGGCGAAGTAGAAGTTGATGCCGATGGTAACATCGGTTTCAATTTCGGTGTTATGATTCGTAGTTTGAAAGGTGATTCACAAATAGTTCGCATCAAGCGAAACAGCGCCCATCAAATGTGGGTGACTGAACAGGCGACAACTTTGGTCAGGTTGGCGTTGGCAATGCGAGAAACCGAAGGCGAGTTCAATCGTCCTTGGTTGAAGAATGACCAACACTTTCTGTGTTCCGAACGCTGGTGTCCTTGGTGGTCGGTGTGCAAGGGTGTTTACGTACAGGAAAAGGACAACAAGTTAGGAGAACAATAATGGATAACAAGGAAATCCAAATCATTTCACAGGTCTGCGCAAAAATTGCTGCTGACTTAACCACGAAAGATGAAGACACTCAGGTCACAGCGGACCGCTTCGGCATTCTGCTCAGTCTCGTAACGGAGATGGTGTTTGACACGATTGAAACCAGACTGTCGTCAGGTAAGACTGCTGATGTTGTTCAGATGGTCCAAAAGACTTTCCCGAACGCATCAGAGGTTTCGTCTGACTCGCAAGGTTTCACGGTCACCGTTCAAGGTGACCAGCACGGTGAACTTCCTGCGTGGCTTGTGTCAGCGTGCAAGCGTGACGGTGTGACACGAGTGTTTGACAACCGCAACCAGTTGGCTGAAAACCCGAAGCGTCCTTGGTTCAAGGCCGTCGGTCAGGACAAGGCGTACTGGGAGCCAAAGGGTCGGGCACGTAAGTGAGAGTTAGTGCCGCAGAATTAGCGGCACGTTGGGATACCGCCACACAGAAGACCCCTCCCTCTTCTGTGTTGGCGGTTGAACAACCGTCCGCATACCGAATGTATGAACCGCTCAGCGAAGCAGCCGACTCGTTCATCCGTTGGGCGCAAGCCACACACGAACGCATCCACTTGGGTGTACCTCAAATTGACGAGGAGATGCGTGGCGTAGCACCCGGCGAGATGGCGATGATGCTTGGTTTCGCTCACGGCGGTAAGACCTTGGCGTTGTTGCACATGTTGCGTCACAACCGTGACAAGCACATCGCCCTATTCATCCCTGATGAGCCACGACAGTTGGTTCTCACCAAACTGACCTGCATTCAGCACGGCATTCCAGCAAGAGAGTTGGAGTCACGTGTTGCAGCAGATGACAAAGAAGCAATCGCTTTGATGCGTTCAACAGCAGAGGAACATTACCCCCACCTCGCTGTGTTTGACCAGCCGTTGTCGGCTTCCGACATGGAACGTGCATACCACGAACTTTGTGATGTGTGGGGTCAAGCACCAGAACTTGTGGTCGTTGACTACCTTGACCTCGTTGAAGCAGGCGAAACTGTGCCCGACAAAGCGACGTTCCTGAAATCGTTCGGACGTAGGCATGATGTGCCTTTGCTGGTGTTGCATCAAACGTCACGCACCGCAGGTGCGGACGGAGCGAAACTCACCATGTCGTCTGGTTCGTACGGTGGTGAACAGCAAGCGACAAGCATCATCGGTGTTCGTCGTAAGAAGTTTCAAATCATGTCGGAGATGAACGAGATAGTGGAGAAACTTGACCGTTCACATTCAGAGCGTGCACAGGAACGGTTGGAAGAGTTGCGTTACTTGTTGACCATCCACGAGTTCACTGTCACGTTGTCGCTGTTGAAGAACAAGCGTCCGGGCGGTTCGCTCGTTGATGACATTGACTACGAACTTGACTTGCACACTGGTCGTCTCCGTGCGCTACGAAGCGCAGAGTTGCCGTCGCAACATTTGGAGCGTGTCAACCATGCCCCTTTCTAAGTTCATTGAATTGTTCTCTGGTCGTACCGACGCTCATGGTTCATGGGAAGGTGGCTGCGTAAAACTGAAAGTTACGCAAGCATCGTTCATGGGGCATCTCATCGGAGACGAAGGCATCGGCATTTACCCTGTCACAGATGACAACATGACCCGCTGGGGTTGTTCCGACATTGACGTACCAGATTTGGATGCAGTCAGAAATCTTCAAACCGCTTTGGCGGTGAAGAATGTTCGCACATGGGTTGAACGCACACGACGGGGATACCACCTGTGGCTGTTCGCTTCTGCGCCAGTTGAGGCACCAGTGATGCGTCGTTGTTTGTTGGCCGCACATCAAGTGTGCGAGTATCCAGCCAAAGAAGTGAACCCGAAACAAGACAAGGTGAACGGCTACGGCAACTATGTTCGTCTGCCGTACTTCGGTGGCTGGGAGAAACAGCCGATTGAACGCATCATGTTGTTTGACAACGACTCACCGATGACGTTGACACAGTTTGTGGACGCCGCCTACGATTCGCTTGTTTCCCCTGATTTGATTGCCGATGTAGCGAAACTGTGGTCAGAACCAACCCCCCGAAACATCGTTATGCGCTCTGGTCCGCCAATTTCAGTTGGCGAACTTCGCTACATGATTAGCCCTTACACGTACAAAATCTTGGACAAGGGACCGCTCGAGGGGTCTGACCGTTCCGGCACGCTTGTACGTCTCGCACATCGTTTCCGTGACGACGGTTTGATGCCCCAAGAAGCGTTGACGTTGCTGATTGAAGCAGACAAAAAGTGGGGCAAGTTTCACGACCGTGAAGATGGAATCATTCACCTTGAATCAATCGTCATGAAAGTTTACGACTCGTGAAAAAACACAAACAGTTCATTCCCATTCGTCCCCTCGTCAAAGAACGTCCACGAGCCACACGCACCGGACACGTCTACACTCCGAAACGCACAGAGAACTACGAGAAGGCTGTTGCTGCCGCTTACAACGGTCCGCTGTTTGATGCTTCGCACACGATAGAAGTTTCGCTGGTAATCAACTCCAAGGGAACAACGCTTACTGTGAACGCAACCAAGAACCCTGATTTCAAGTCGCCGTTGAAAGGCGACGTTGACAACTACGCAAAGTCCATTCTTGACGGATTGAACGGTGTAGCGTGGGAAGACGACAAACAAATCATCAAACTGACTGTGAGGAAACATGACGAAAGTTAGATGCAAGAAATGTTTGGCGATTGTCGTTCACGACAAACGCAACAACGCAGGATGCAACTGCGACCCTGATGCCCCAACATGGGTGTACATACAACCAGATGGTAAAGCGAGAGGCTTCTCGCAGGCAGAATGGGAAACCCTAGATGAAGAACAGTAAATGGGATATTGAAAAGAACACATTCAACTTTGCGGAGGACCTGAAATACGGTCAACTAGGCGAGAAACGGATACGCAAAATGTTGGAGAACCTTGTGGAAGGTTCGTTTGAAGTGAAGTCAGACCGCTACCGCAACGGCAACATGGCAGTAGAGATGCGACAGAACCCACGCCGAGAAGGCAGATGGATACCGTCAGGTTTGCAAGTAACCAAAGCAACATGGTGGGTGTACATCTTCTCAATGGACGGCGGTTTTGTTATTGTGTCCGTAGACCGTTTGAAGCGTTACATTGAAGCCAACAAAGACAAGTTGCAGACACGGGATTTCGCGCGAAGGTCCACCAACCCTGCGTGGGGTTACCTGCTTCTCCCCGAGAATGTGTCCGAACTATTGCACAGCGACGAATACGATGGCTAGAAAACACGTCCTGTTTGCTGGGGAGGTGTTTGAGAAATTACAATCACGACGACAACCATCGTCGGAAATGGAAGCGTTGATGCAGACGGTTCCGGGTGAAGAACCCGAACCGTCGGCTGAGGAACTGTTGGAATTGCGTGAAGCGGTAGCCGAAGCAATCGCATCACTTCCACAAAAGTATCGCACGGTAATTGAACTGTTGATGTACAAACGTCTTTCCCTGAAAGAAGCGGGAAACGTTATGGGCTACTCAGACGTTCACATCCTGCGTTTACGCAACACTGCTTATGATAAACTTAGAAACACATTAACGATGAATAACGAACTGAGAAGGAGATACGAAATGGCAACAACATGGGACCAGTCGGCAGCACAGTGGTGTGCCCACTTGGGTTCTTTATCCAAACCGAACAACAAAATAGATTTCAAGACTTTGCACGACAGGATAGATGCGCTCATCGGGATAACGTTCCACAACAACCTTGAACCAAACCCCGATGCGTTCGTTGCGATAGCGACACCTGTGGTGTCGTATCTGCGTGCGAACGACTCGTGGGATTCTGCGCAAATGGCAAAACTTCTTTCCTACAAACAGCATGATTACGGTCACGGAAACATTCTGCGTTTCGGTTTGAAAGGCATCGTTGTTCGTCTCACCGACAAATACGAACGTCTAGCCAACTTGCAGTTCACAAAAGACTTCTTGGAAGATGGCGGCACTACCGCTCCTCTTGTCAGCGAAACAATTTCCGATACGCTGCACGACATTATCGGTTATTGCGTAGTTGGTTTGATGGTGTTGGATGACACTTTCAAACTTTCATTAGGAGAAGAGTATGGCGTTCAGGCAAATAACTCTCGGGTTTGACAAAGCAGTCCATGTGGAAACGCTTGTTCAAATACTTCGTGCGTATTTTGATGACGTTGAGGTGGGTCAAGGAATCAAAATCAACGGGCTACCCGAACACAGCATCTACATTCATAACGAAGAAGGGAAGACTCGTGTCAACAAACAACGGTGACTGGATATACGAGTTCATGGACAAAAAAGAAGCGGATTACATGAACTCCAAACTGGAAAGCATTGAAGAAAATTCAAACACCATCATCACACTCATGATGAGCGCAACCAAAGAAGACGTCATAGACTTGTGCAAGACATGGGATAAAGCAACCGACGGCGACGTATACGCATGGCTGCGTATATCGTCGTTCGTAGACCACCTTGTAAGAAACATGAAACATCACCTAGATGGAGAAGAAGAATGAAACTGCCACCAAAACTCGTTGCAATTCATTGGACTGACGCATTTGATTCCAGCAACGGTTGGATAAACGTCAAAGAATACAAACCAACCCCCCAACATGTCATCACCGCTGGCTACCTGTGGGAAGACTGCCTACCCGGACACATATCGTTGACAACATCATGGTGCACGGCTGATGAAAACTCAAACGAAGCAGTAGACGTTGGAATGGTCACCCACATCCCGGAAGGGATGGTCAACAAAATTGTTGAACTTACTTCGCCCGACTTCTCTTCTGTTGACCTGACGGCCTACGAAGAAACAAATCAGACTGAGCAACATCACTCCATGCCTCTCTCACCAGCGCTGGACTATCCGCCATACGAGGCGAAAGTTCAACGTGCAACCAATCACCTGAAGGTGCGCCGCCGATAGTTTTCGTCGTATATTTCATCCACTCGTCACGGTCCCAACGGTACCCACGTCCGTGAGGCTTCGGATGATAATCCAAAATGCACTCCACCCCCAGCGTGTGTGCGTTCTGCTTCAACAACTTGCACAGCCAACGAGACACCTCAAACCCGTCCCTACGTCCCTTGGTTCCTAGTTTGCGCCACGACAAATCAACGGCACGACCCGTGCTGTGTACGCTCAACGTCCCCGGCTTTCCACGCATGTCACGCTTCACGTAGGTGCCGTTGTTCCACAACGCACCGTCCGTCACCTGCTCAATCGTCTTCACGAACTCCAACAAACCCGGACGAGCCTTACCATAATCCCCGTCACGATTCCCTGTGTAAGTTTTCGTCATTGCTCCACCTTCGGTTGAGCAGCCAAAAGTTTCTGAATCTCCGCAAGACGACGACGCTGCTCAGAAGCCGTCATCTGCGGAGTAACCTGACGTACAGGAGCACCCAAGTAACCCAACAGCGGGTTCGTAGAACCTCGCTGCTGGTAGTACTCCTGCGAAGGAATAAACCGTTCAACCTGATTCAACGTCGGCACCAAGTTGCCCAACGCATACAACAACTTCTCATCCACAAACCTTTGACCGCCAACAGAACTTCCAGAACCAATCGGCTGACCCAACAGCGAAGCCAACGTACCCACAGGACCCTCGACTGGAATTGGCTCACGATTGAACTCCCTGTTACGGAAGAACGACTTGTCCGCCACCATAGTCTCAACCGGCACACGCAACAGAGGGTTCACGTTCGCAGCGAACCTAGTCGGATTTGTCAACATGTTAACGTCAGCCTGCAACCTGTTGAAACCAAGGTCAGGCGTAGCAGCGAAATCTGTTCCAGCCAACGCAAACCCACCAGCCTCACGCATGTACTGTGGCAAACCCTCAGTCTTTTCTTGGTCCTCAATGTTGCGACGCAAACTCTGATACCACTGATACGGGCGAGGATTCATGTAAATGTTCTGAATCGTCAACGGCAAGTTGCGACTCGTCCACATCCAGAACGGGATGATGCTACGCATTGTCGCATCCAAATTGGAAATATCCTCGTAATCAAACAAGAACTTTCGTGTACGTGCAGTAGCACCGTTCACATCCAAGCCTTGACGGATACCGTCATAGGAGAGCATGAAACGAGAATGCTGCTCAACCCAAGCACCCACCTTCCTGTTGGCACGAGTAATCGGGTTGTTCGTCAACATTCCAGCCGTATCAAACGCAATTTCTTCAGACTGACCCACACCAGAACCCAACATTGACTGGTACGCATCACGCACAATTGCCCGACGAGAATCAGGCAAATTGTTTAGATACTTCTCAATATTTCCACCGTTCTTCATCGCCCTGTAAAGAGCGTTGTACTCACGCATACCCTCAGCCAAGAACTGTGGACGCCCACCAGCAGCAACCAACATGAAAGCGTTTGTCAGGCTGTTGCGAACGTGGTATCCCGGAGTTGAAAGCGCCCACGCTTTGAAGAACCTTGTGTACGGACCAAACCAAACACGCATCTGTTTCACAAACGCAGGGTCAGTCAAACGACCCATGTTGCCCAGAATTTCGGCAACCTCTGGACGCATCTGAAGATTGTTGAACGTAGACAAAGCACCAGAACCAGTCAACTTCTCCCAACCCTCATCCATCACCCTAGAGAAAATCACGTGGTCACCTTCAGAGAACATACGACCAGATGCAAACATTCGTTCCATCTGAGCAACATCCGCAGCCTCAGCAGTGCCACGCAACAAGTTCGCCCTTGCTTCCAAATAGCCAGTCAACACCGACGCCAAGCGTCGTGTGTCTGGTCCGTCAGGCATCGTGTTCAAACGATTCATCACATCAGAAACCTCATTGGCGAACTCGTCAAAGTCCGCCATCCAACCATCCTTCTTGCCCACACGTGCACGACTGCGAATGCTACGAATATCCTCAAGTGAAACACTCAACAAATCAAGACGCTTACGAGCGTCGTTCAAATTCAGTTCAAGGTAGAAACCAGTATCAGCAGCAGAACGTTCCTGCACAAGTTGAGCCTCAACAGTCCTACGCTGTTTCTGCAACGCATTTATGCGTTCCAACGCCTCGCTAATCTGCTGATTCAAACCCTTCTCTCCGGCACGCTTAGGTGTTCTTGGAACACCGTGAAGTTGCAGATTCAACGAACGCAACTCGTCAGTCAAAAGTTGACGTTGAGCAGCAGGAACCTTGTCACCAGCAATCATCTTGCCAATAACCGAAATTCGTTCCCTGACCTCAACTTCTCTTGCCTTCAACGTCTCCACAATGCTTCGGCGTGCAGAAATGTCCGCATTGATACCATCCATGATTTGCGGAATGTTTCTTCCAGCAGAGTCGTACCACGACGCTGTCGCATACTCTGGTGCCGCTGCCGCCAAAGCATCGGCACGTGCCTGAGCAGCCACAGGACCATCAACCGCTTCACCGAATTTCTGCAACGGTTTGGCAGCCAACCTAGTTTCTTCTTCCCTTGCGACACGCAACGCAGTGTCGGCAGTTGTTTCATCGGGCAACGGTTCAACCTTTGACTTCTGCTGACGCAAAGCCTTGGAAACGTTCTTTTCATTCAACTTCAGGTTGCGTTCCGCCCTAGCCAACTCTTCTTCAACAGACCGTTTGGCAGCAAGCAACTCTGCGCCTTCACCACCATTGCGAACAGTTATCAACTCTTTCTGATTGGCAGCCAAACGTGCGTTCTTGTTGCGAACATCAGCCAACAACTTGCCCTGTGGCGAATCGTCAAACACCTTGTTCAAAACACGACGACGACGCCTAACTTCGGAGGTGGAAACAACTTTCTTCGGTCTATCAACTTCAGGAGAAACCAAACGCCGCTGCCCTTGCGGTCCCTCGTAACGCAACGCTTCGCCAGAACGAAGCGGTCGCCCAGTCAATGAACTTCCCCGCTTTACCGGGTTTACTTTCTGATACTCCAACGCCTCAACATACTTCTCAATACCCTTCAAAACATTCGCATCAGAAACAACATCTCCGTCAACCTTTACACCCAACTGACGCAACAACTGCGGATTTTCCCTAAAGTAATCCAACACACGAACAAAATTTTCAACCGTAACCATCTGGGTTATAGGACTGGAATTACCAATTTGCACACTAAGCAAATTCAACTCTGAATCCAAAACATCCAACTCTTCCGAAATGTTGGCTGCACGAACTTGGGCTTCACGGCGTGCCCTATCGGTTCTGGCAGAACGCATTGAATCCATTTCCTTTGCGTGACGAACAGCAACCTTGTCACGCTCGCCCTGCTTCTTTGCCAACTGTGCACGCAACTCACGACCACGCTTGCTCGTCGGAGAAGCGGGTTCTTCAAACAAAGAATCAAAACTGCCAATAATTCCACGACCCTGAGTTTCGTCAAAGATGTTTTTGGGGTCAAGAGGATTTGTTCCGTTGCGCTGACCGGGACCAATAATGCTGTCCAAACGATACACACGCTCACCCGCAGGCGAACCATAGGTCGCATACGTGGTGAGCGGGTCAAAGAAACTGTCGCCATCTGCCCCCGGAGTTACCCTGTTGCTCTTCTTCAAAGAAATCACGTTTCCATCCAACGCAGCAAAATACTGTTCGGTCAAACGGTCAGCAAGAGTGAAAGTTCCCCCTCCTTCACGAGACTGAACTTGAGTAGACACCTTGGACACATAAACTGGGTCATTCAAAACAATTTCACGACCAACAGCGTTTCTATCGGCAAGTTTCTCACCGAAACTATGCCTTGACCCGTTGGACTTGTCCACGTACACAATTCGCCTCGCCCCGGAACCATCGTCAACAAAATCAATCGTGTAACGGAAAGTGGAACGATTCTTCTTCAATAGCACATCACGAACAATTGATTCGCCAACACGCTGATTGCCCACAACGAACACATACTTCGAAGCCGCACCGTTTAACACATCGTTGCCGATTTCCTCCAGAGAAACCTCGTTCATTCGGAACACATTCAAAGAGGAATCATCCAAACCGTCACGAACACCAGCACCACGTTTGGCAAACGCACGCAACGCACCGTATGTGGACTCATCGTAAACTGATTGCGGGAACTGAATGTTCGGGTCTGTCAAATCCAAACGAGCCAAAAGCATCAACCCCTTGTGTCTGAACTCACGCTCAACAGCAGTCGTATACTCTGGAGTTTTCTCAATCGCCAAAATCTGGCGCTTAATCTGTTCCTGCTCATTAACAATCCTCGCCACACGTGGAGGCAAAGGTTCTTC